>MDTC01166865.1_pt1 | contig 85378 bp, 62 predicted proteins | sample 811181 | NCBI WGS metagenome assembly MDTC01 (sample SAMN05326644, study PRJNA326480) | marine metagenome | isolation source: seawater | place: Pacific Ocean: North | collected 2011
CAGTCCGCGAAGCTGGGGATCGCAGGTTCGAGTCCTGCCTGGCTCACTTACATTTTTTGGGTCCGTGGCCAAACGGAGAAGGCACCTGATTTCGACTCAGGCGATTGTAGGTTCGAATCCTACCGGGCTCACTTCATCTCGTGCAGACAGCACGGTTCGCTCAAATTTTGAACCCAAAACGTATCTCCCTCAAAGCCCTCCATTGCTCCGCACCTCCAAAAAACCAAGCGTAGAGACTGACAATCACCCCCCAAAAAAGACACCATTTCCCCTTGCATTCCAAGTTTTGGATACGCATACACATCACAAGCAACCGTCTGCGAACATTTTTTCGAAAGGAATGAAAATGTTGTTGAGAAGATTATTATTTGTATGTATGTGTTCCAGTGTACTCATGGCCTGTGCAGCCCCACCTCATCCTGATGAAGAATGGTCCCAAGAACCACAACAAGAGGTCATCGTTGAAACCAACGAGACCATCGACGCCGACGCATCCACGCCTCCAGAGCAGGGGAAAGAAGCCGAACCCACCATCGAAAAAGAACCCCTCCCCGAGCCCGAACAAATCCCCGAGCCAATCGTGGAGACGGAGCCGGACATCCCGGAAGCTCCCCCTGAGCCACCAGAACCCACCCAATGTCAGTCCAAAGAAGCCTGCAACGCGCCCCTCGATCAAGATGGAAAGTGTCCCGGTACATGTATTCCACAAGATAACGAGTTGACTTGCCGTGGGACTGTACAAAATGGCTTGTGCTACAGCACGCCCCCCACAGCGACAAACAAACCCGCGACCATTCAGGGCATTTTGTTTGAGCCCGGGACGATCCCTTCAATCGTGATCGAGGGGGAAACCAAGACCTTCACGATCAAAGCGACAAATACGACAAATAAACCTGTCAGCCTCCCCTTCACGTACAGCATGGACCTCTCCTGGAAGCTCATCGATGCGTCCTTCAAAAACCTCAAGAGCCTCGACTTCAAAGCAAACGAAGTCAAAACCTTGACGATGGATTTACAGGGCAACCAAGCCAACGTCTTTACAACAGGTTTGACCGGTGGATTCGCGATCAACTTCTCATTCAATCGCGACCGCTTTTCGATCGGCAGTCTCATCGGATACCCAGCGACAGGCAACGTCGCCTGTGGACAACATTACTTCCCAGCAAAATACTGCCCATCATCACCTTGCTCCCGAAATAGACGCCACTACAACAGCGGTGTTTGTTGCAATCAGGTCTTCTACCCAGGCGCACAATGCTGCACCTCCAGTGATTGTAATGAAGGTAGCTGCTTTCAGGGGATCTGCGTCAGCACCAAACCAAGATCACTCGCCAACACTCTCCCCACTGGACATGAACGCATCCTCGTCGTGTTGAGCGACTTTACAGACATCCCCCACGAACCCAAAAAGGTCTGCACCAACCGCATCACAGAGTTTAAGACGCGCTTGAAAATCCCCGAATTCGAGAAGTACTACAACGAGTTGAGCCAACGATACACAAAACGCCCTGCGCCCAAGTACGAATGGACAGTGTTTGCCGGCATCAATATGGCGGACTTCAATCCAAATGGGAGCAAAACGGCGCGCGGCACACATGCTGCCCTTCGGCTCTATCTCGCAGAAAAAGGTTGCATCAAGTCGGAAAAAGACTTCGACAAGATCCTGATTATCTCCTCACAACTCGATCTCAATGGCTTTACAGGCTACGCCCTCACAGAGGGTCGAGTCTCACAAAAGAAGATCGATATGTACCTCTTCGCACATGAGCTGACCCACACATACGGCGCACAAGATCTCTACCTCAACCTCGGCGGGAAATTGCAATACCTTCATGACTTGATGGGCAATAACCTCGGTCGATACGGGAAGCCGATCTTTGGTGTCTCTTGGGGAGAGATCATGTGGGGTGACACCAACCAAAACGGCGTGATCGACGTCTTTGAGTTCGCCATCTACCCTGAAAAGCTGATCTCTACCAACCACCACGCCAAGTTGACCAACAGAAACACCATCGAGGTCGGTCTGGATATCGCGGCGATGGAAAACGGTCAACAAAAGCGTCTCTTGTTGAAAGAGTATAAGGTCGAATTGCCCGATTACAAAGCCTCTGCCCCGTCGTGGCCCGGTAGGACCATCGTGTTTGACTCCCAACAAGTCGACCTCGCAGACGTGCGTAAAAAAGGCACCATCAAGATCCGAGCGATCGCAGAATACATTTACACAGACAAACAATTCGCCCGCAAAAAGTTAATCCTCTCCGAGGATAAAGTCATCAACGTCACCCCCTGACTTTCAGAGACGAGAGCGATCGGCATGCCATAGCGCTTCTTTTTGGTCGATGATTTTGCTACACTCCACCGCATCATCATCCATCAACAGGAGCAATACACTATGTACACCCGTCAGTCTCTCATCTTGCTGGCAACATTCAGCGCAGTGCTCTTCTTCCTTCATCCACAACCCCCGGCTCTCCCAACAAAGGCACACGCCCACACCCTCCCTTACCACACCGTAAAGTCCCCCCACAAAAAGGCCAAGGCTCCCAAAGATTGGTGGAGAGATAAGGTCTTTTACCAGATCTTTCCACGAAGCTTTCGAGACAGTGATGGCGATGGGATAGGCGATATCAAAGGCATCCTTCAGAAGCTCGACTATCTCAAGACCTCCAAGCAAGGTAAAGGGTTGGGGATCACAGGACTCTGGTTGACACCGATCTTTGCCTCCCCAAGCTACCACGGTTACGACGTCACCAATTACCGCAAGCTCAACCCTCTTTATGGAAACAGAAAGATCTTCAAGGCGTTGCTCGACAATGCACATAAGCGCGGGATACGCGTTGTACTAGACCTGATGGTCAACCACACCTCCAAAAAACACCCCTGGTTTGTCAAGTCCGCAAAGAGCCGGACATCACCCTATCGCGAGTGGTACGTTTGGAGAGACACAAATCCCGGCTGGACCCAACCGTGGGGCAAGTGGCCAGTCTGGCATCGCGCCGGAGCACAGTTCTACTACGGGATCTTTTGGAGCGGCATGCCCGACCTCAACCTCGCACATCCCCCCACAAAAAACGAGATGTTCTCCATCGCATCTTACTGGCTCCAACAAGGAATCGATGGATATCGCCTCGACGCTGCAAGACATCTCTTCGCGAATGGTCCAGGTGAAGGACAAAATGACCAGCCCCAAACACACACTTTTTGGCAGGCCTTCCACAAAAACATGAAGAAAACGGCACCAAAGAGCCTGATGCTAGGCGAAGTTTGGGCCCCCACCAAGGCGCTCAAGACTTACTGCCGAAAAGATGAGTTTGACCTGCTCTTTCATTTCCCATTGGCCAAAGCCATCCAAATGGCGGTCTCCGCGATGGAAGCCAAACCGATCTGGAAAGTCATTAAAGCCTCTATCCCCACACACTGCTGGGCGACCTTCTTGAGCAACCACGATCAAGTTCGCTGGGCGACTCGCCTGATGGGACAAACCAAGATGCTTCGTATGGGTGCGTGGTTGTTGATGACGTTGCCTGGGACCCCCTTCATTTACTATGGCGAAGAGTTGGGCATGACAAACGGCCCACAGAAAGGCGATCCAGGTAAGCGCACCCCGATGCCATGGGATGCCTCCGCCAAAGGTGGCTTCACAACAGGAACACCCTGGACACAGCTCGCCCCTCACAAGCAAGCCAATGTCGCCACACAACAGAAAGATCCAAGCTCGCTCCAACAACTCTATCGCAAGCTGATCCACTGGCGCCATCGTCTGATCGCCCTGAGAAGAGGTACACTCAAACGCATCACGTTGGCAAAAGATGTCAAAGGTCGTGACGCTGTCGTCGCTTTCTCCCGTGTGTACAAAAAGGGAACGCATCAACAAACTGTTTGGATGTTGCTCAACCTCAACGACGAAGCGACAGGGACATTCAAATTGACGCTCCCCACAACACGACGCGTGAAGAGACTCTTAAAAGAGGGAAACACCGTTTACAACGTACGCTCAGAGCCCCAAAAAAATAGAAACACGCTCACACTCCGACTGGGCGCACAGAGTGGCGTGTTGTTGCAGCTTTTTTGACACACTCTCAGCAATCTTGATCCACATCAATCTCCAGCCCCACCGAATGTTCAAAAAGTACTTTCTTTATAGAGTGATAAGTCTGCTGTAGAGGGGACAAAAGACCCTATTGCGGGTTTTGGGTGGGTATGCTATACCTCGTAAGGATTTTTCCGATACGAATGCTCCGCTTCCATCCACTTTCATGGGGATTGAGACCTTGAAACACTTTACATCTTTCTTCGTACTTGCTTCGTTTTTGTTTGTTTCCGTCCACGCACAGGCTGCGTCGATCACCTTCAAAGATCCCAAGAAGGACGACAAAGGACCTGGAAAGTATAGCTACCCAACACATCGCTCATACAAGCGCGGCGACTTTGACATCACAAAGGTCAAGATCAGTGAGTCTGGTGCCAATGTCATCTTCAAGATCTACGTCAAAAACACTGTCCGTGATCCCTGGAACTCCAAAAACTGGGGCGGAAATGGTTGGTCAGTCCAGTTTGCACAGGTCTACATCCACACAGGCGCTGGCAAAGGTTGGAAAGACGGTCTTCCTGGTCTCAACGTACAGTTCGAGAAAAAGTGGAACAAGGTCGTCTTGATCAGCCCACAAGGAAAAACACGCCTGAAGAGTGAGATCAACTTGAAAGCCAAGAAGTTTAAAAAGGGCATCGTCATCCCGACCTCTTCGCGAAAGTCAGGCAAAGCGATCATCGCGGTCGTCCCCAAATCCGCGCTTGGTGGCTTTAAAACATCCTGGGGATTCCAGGTCGTCATGCAATCCAATGAGGGTTTCCCCCGCAAAAAAGACCTGCTCACCCGTCCGGTCAACGAATACAACGGAAAACACCGCTTTGGTGGTGGGAATGATGGAGACTGTGACCCCCATGTGCTCGACATTCTCGCAGGAAAAGCCAAAGGCAGCGGCAGCGAGAAAAAAGCCCAGTACAAAGCGTTGCAATACTCCTGCAAAGGCAAGAAGAAGCTCGCAACTCTTCCATTTGTGACCAAGTAAAGTCCAACACCCGGCAGGTAGTCATTTAGCACATCTCCCCTCACTACCTGCACACCCATTCTCAATCTAGAACACAAAGAAAATCGATCATGTCTGTAGCACAACTGTCCTCTCGTCTGACTTTGCTCTGCCTGTTGAGTTTCGTCATCGCCCCGCTCTCCGCCCATGCAGAGATCGCCAACTTTGACCTGGGTGCCAAGATCTACACAAAATGGTTGTACCAAAACAACGATCGTCAGGGTCTGTTGTGGTTGGGACACCCCGCCGAAAAAGACAACTACTCCGGAGATAACGGTGTCGGTTCGGAGTTTGAGTTGTTGATCAAGGGGAAAGTCACGAAGTACGTCACCGCCGGTGTCCGGATCAAGAGCCGCTTTGGTGCGCTGTGGCACAACTGGTGGGAGAACGGTGACATGCGCGCTGTTCCTGACAACAGTGGCGAGTCGCTTGGGATGAACCACGCGGAATACATCCGCCTGCGTGGGTATTGGTTCCGCATCCAAGAGCTCCCCATCCCAACCCTCAAATACATCCACATCGGCAGCTCTGATTACTCTCAGTTCAACGAATGGACCATCGGAAAAATTCGTTACATCAGCCGTGACAATGGTAAGGGGATCTTCTTCGATGGTGGTGTTGGGGACAACTTCTCCTACCACTTTGGGATCATCCCACTGCCCAAGTTGTGGATCGGACCGGGTTGGACGACAGGACTGGGTGATACAGCAGTCGCCAACCCATTCTACAGTCAAGATTACGCATACGCCGCCAAGTTGAAGTTTGAGCCGATCGACAGTCTCTCGATCGTCTTGATCGGCGCCGTCGCGCTTGACTGGGAAGCCAACCGCCTCGATCCAGATGCTGTTGGGACACTCAACCCCAACGGTCTTCAAGACGGACAGGTCGACCTCGTCAATCGCTTCTACAGCCTCTCAACCACCGCAGATGTCAAGATCGAGCTGACAGATACACTCACTGCGTACCTGTTGTTCGCCTTCAGCGACAATCGCATCAACGGCGACTACGCGACCAACCGCATCCCTGAAGGTGGCTTCTACAACCTCGTGTGGTCCGACTCACAGGGGATCGCACTCCGTGGGCGTTTCTTCGCGGAGGACCCCTTTGAGATCGGTCTGACCTTCAAATTTGAAGGTTTTTATATCGGCTCCCACTACAACGCGGCGTTTGGCGCGAGACGTGAAGCTGATGTCCTCCTAACAGACGGATTCCTTGGTGGTGGTCAACTACCGACACTTAACGTCGCCAACGAGTTCATGGACTTTGATGAGCCTTGGGCTGAGAGTATTATCGGCTGGGCTGGCGGGACGATGCTAGTCGACTACTCACAGAGCATCTTCACGATGCAGCTCGAAGGGACCTTTATCACTTACACGACCAACAACCCGATCAACCCCAACACAGGCGAGTTGATCCCGCGAGACGTCGATGTAAGACATCCAACCTACCCAGGACTGCACACCGGGGTCACGGACCCTGATTTTTTCAACAACATCAACAGACAAGATTTTGGTCGCGATCCCCGCTCCGTCTATCGCAAGTATCAATCCCGATGGACCGTGATTACGCGCCTCTCCATGCAGTTCGATCTGCCCATCAAAAATGGCATGAAGCTGCTCGTACAAGGGAAATATATCCACGACGAAGACACCAGACAGCTCAAACGTGACGATGATGATTATGTTGGAGATCTGATCTACACCAAAGTCGGCGCGAGTATGCCCGTCAACGATTGGCTCCACGTCGAAGCTGGTTTTGGATATGACCTGTTTCTAGAGCGGCGTGTGTTCGGAAATGACGAGCAAGGTTATTCGACCTTTGTCACCAACAAATACAAGCCGTACCTGAAGTTGCGCATCAACTTTGGCGGCGTCAAAATCGCATACTATCTACAGTATGTCCGACGCGACCTGCTGCGAGACCGTCACATCGCGAATCCCGAAGACCGTGTCCTCGATGATCGCGTACAAAACGTCTGGCGTAGCAAAGCGACCGCCGAAGTCGCATGGTAGGAGGTGCTATGAACATACACTTTACACGTCTCATCACTGCCCTTTCGCTCTTTGCCATGCTCCTGTCAGGTTGTGGTCTCGAAGTCCTTGTTGGCCTCGCCGCACGCACAGAGCATCAGGCTCCTAAGGTCGAAAAAGTCACAACCCTCAAAGGAAACGTCAGCGGCCTCTCTGGTGCGACCGTCAGCGTCCTGCTCGTCGATGAGATCATCGCGACAGGGACCGCCGATGGAAGTGGCAGCTTCTCGCTCGAATTACCCAAAGGTAGCGACTACTCCAACTTACTCGTTCGTGCGACACAAGGCAGCGCTCTCTTCAAGACCATCGTCGCCGAGGTCAAACGAGAAGAGACGACGGACATCGGTGAGCTGGATCTCCGCTCGACGACAGCAGCGTTGCTCCTCGAAGCGCGCCTCAGCGCACAAGGACTCGACGTCATCAACTACCCCACTGAGGCGATCAAGCTCGCCAACGACAGCCTCAAACAGTCACTCGACAGTGACGCCGCGATGAAGGCATTTATGGCGATCGTCGAGAAGGTCCATAAAGTCGCTGAAGGCTCCGACACTGACGCCTTCCTCCAAACACCACGCTTTAAATTTGCGGCAGATGGCAAGACACTCGAACCGGTCGTCAGCGGTCTTCGCGAGGGAATCGGCAGCACGATAGACTACTGCAGCGATAAAGACCTCGGCTGTGTCGATGGCAACGAAGGTGGCAATGGACCCTTCGACAAAGCACTGGCCAACGCAGCGCAGGCGCTCAACTTGCCAACATGTACCTACGATAAGAACCTTCGTCTCGTCCTCACCGTCAATCTCAACACAGAGATCCTCAACGGCAATTGCAAAACGTACAACCTGTTTAAGCACGCCAAACGCTACACAGGGCAGGCTTGTGATGCCTGTAGTGTCTACATCGCCGCTGGTGTCCACCAAGATTCAGGGATCCAGGACCCAAAGATCTCCCAACAGCTCGAAAACTGGGAGCCCAACCGCAAACAGATGTACGACGACGGGACACATGGCGACCTCGTCGCAGGAGACGGGATCTGGACTCTCAGTATCGAAGTCCCCGCCCCCATCGACACAAGTAAAGCTTGCAAGCTCGACACAGACTGCCCTAAAAGCGACATCTGCCAACGTGGCACCTGTCACACGGTGCTCCGTATCGGGTACAAATACACATATGGTCTCAATGGCGATGTGTGGGGCGGAACGGAGGAGTTTCCAGGTAACCAGCGTTTGCTGGAGGTGGTCGATCTCAACGGTGATGGGATCGTCGCAAGACACGATAAATTTGCCGATGAGGCGAGTAACAAAGACAAAGTCAACACACTCGCCAAAGAAGGCGCCACAGGCCTCATTTGCTTCCGCGAGCCCGATCAAAGTCTCTGTGAAAATATCAATCCATCCAAAAACGATCCCGATTGTGGTTGCAAAGTCGACGCAGATCAGGATGGGATCGCGGACACCCGCGAGCGACCGATGGATCAAGACAATGACTGCAAACCCGATGGGTATCGCGTGTTTGCCAACGTTCAACCTTTGACGCTACAATGCAAGTAGTTGAACAACGTTTACTTTTGAACACACGCATCCAAATGACCTGCGACTGTGACGCTCTCTTTGGAGAGCACACCTCCCACACCCCACACGATGGATGCAAAGAGCGCGCTGGAGTCACTTCAGCCGTGTACGACATACTTCTTTCTACATAGGATTCTTGTAAGGAGTCAGATGATGTATCGTAACTTTGTTTTTGTATGCAGTGTGCTGTTTTTTGGGGCGCTATGGCTCGCCCCGATAGGCTGCTCCAACGATGGTGACAAAGAAAAAACCAACCAAGAGAAAGTCATCGAAGACGGTGGGAACACAGAGAAACCCGCCACAGACGATCCTGGAACAGGCGACAAGACGACGTCGAACTGGACTCCTCCCGCCGGTCACGCTGCGATCGAGCTGGTCGTCGACGACACAGCCAACAAGACCTACAAAGACAAACAACTCGTGTGGAATGGCTCCTTTGTCTACGATAAAGACAAAAACACCGTCGAGTACGCCTCTGCATGGCAACCCACAGATGGTCCCTTCCCTCCTCTCTACGATGATGGCCCCATCGACAAAGGTGGACACGAACCTGTTGGCGCGACAGCCGGCGACAACATCTTTGGGATCGTGGTGTACGTCAAGTCAGACTCAGAGAAAGATATCGAGTTTGAGTACGGCGTCATCAACGAGGACAACAACTGGATCTGGGAGGGCTCCAACGGGACCGTCAAGATCCCCAAAGGTTCGACGGACATCATCCGCGCAAAAGGGATGAGCATCCCCAAACATGGCAGCATCAACGTCAAAATCACGATGGACACTTCGAAGCTCACAGGGAGCTTCAAGCCCTCTGACCCCTCCAAGCTGCCCAATATCTATCTCAAGGGCACCATGACCAACTGGGGTCACATTCAGATCCAGGACAAAGGCTCCCGCGGTGATGACAAAGCCGATGATGGGATCGTCACTTACGTCCAAAAGGAATACCTCGACTACAGCCCCCACATGGGTCTGCTCCAATTTAAACGTCACATGCAGTTCGTCTTCCAATTTACATCGATCAACGGTCGCGAATACAAAGACGACGACGACAAGGCGATCAAAGAAGGCGTCCAAGCCTGGGCCGACTGTAACAACGACGGAAATTGGGTTGAGCAGACGATCATCTGGGAAAAAGACAGCCGCGGCGCGGTGCAAAATACGACGATCATCGTCTGTGATGGACAAACCGATCCTCCCTGCTCCAAAGACCTCTGCAGTGAAGATCGTTGTAAGAGCCACCCCGCTTGCCAAGGAACTGGCAACTGCAAAAACGATTCGGACTGTGGACAAGACGAAGAATGCGACGGTTCGACAGGTAAGTGCAAGGCCAAAAGTACGACCTGCACCAAAGCGGACTGTGGTGAAGCGCGTTGCCAAAATGACCCTGTCTGTAAGTGTACAGAAGACAAAGATTGTAACGCTGGTGAGATATGTGAAAAGGCTTCTGGCATCTGTCGTGCAGGACAACGCTGTCAAAATGACTCCGAGTGTCCCCCCAACCACACCTGTGACGCCAACAATACTTGTATTATCAAACCTTGCACATCCGCAGACTGCAAAGAAGATCGCTGTAAAAATGACCCCATCTGTAACGATCCCAACCAAGCCCCCTTGCTCTTGTTTGTGAAGCCAAGTGTCGGCCCCACAGCCGGTGGCACCAAGATTACACTCAGCGGTGAACGCTTCAAGACAGGCGCGACTGTTACCTTTGGGACATCACAGGCGACCAATGTCAACGTCGTCTCTGCGACGACTATCGAGTGCGACAGTCCAGCAGGCAGCACAGGCTACGTCGATGTCACAGTCACCAACACAGACGGCAAGACCAGCACCTTCCCACGTGCATATCGATACGATGACAAGATCGCTTCAGGACCGACAGTCTCAACAGTCACGCCAAGCACAGGCGATATCAAAGGCGGAGAGTCCGTGAAAGTCGAAGGTGCCAACTTTAAGTCCGGTGCGACCGTGATGTTTGGAAACAAAGCCGCGACCAACGTCAACGTCGTCTCTGGCACAGAGATCACCTGCGACACCCCCGCCAACAACGCAGGCAAAGTCGGCGTGACTGTCACCAACTCGGACGGTACAAAAGACACCCTGATCGACGGCTACACATACGTCGAAAAGAACCCCAAAGCCGACTGGGCACGCATTTACTCCTCCCTCACACTCTCAGGTTCCGCAGGCGCCAATCTCGGCCCTGTGACATGTCAGGTCTACGACGCTGCGCTCAACACAGGTTCGACAGGCGCAACCAACGGTCTCAAAGCCGAAGTCGGTTATGGCCCCAAAGGCAGCCAGCCTGATACATGGGCTGCAGGCAACTGGAAGGCCATGAACTTCGTCAAAGATGTCGGGAACAACGACGAGTACGCTGGTACATTCTCAATCGCGACGGCAGGTGCGTACAACTTCGCTTGTCGCTTCAGCGTCGATGGTGGTCAAAACTGGCTGTACGCAGATGGCGACGCACAAGGCACAAACAACGGTTATGCTCCTGCAGATGCCGGTGAAGTCACGATTATTGACAGCAGCACGCTCTCTCTCGTCGGTGTCGAGCCAGCCTTTGGTTTGGCCAAAGGAGGCAACGTCATCACCCTCAAAGGTGGCGGATTCCAGAGCGGTATCACTGTGACCATCGATGGAAACGCTGGCACCAACGTCAACGTCATCTCCAAAACAGAGCTGCAAGTCACAACACCAGCCGGCAGTGTCGGCGCGAAGAAAAACATCTCGATCAGCTACCAAGGAACGAACAAGACACTCACAGGGGCATTCACATACACAGGTGATGCCGCCAAGATCGGCTGGTGTAAGCTCCAATGGCCCCCCACCATGCCCAACACACAAGGTGGCGTCGCAGCCCCAACTGCAGGCAACCCCAGCCCCACTGTTTACGGCCAAGTCTGGAAAGACCAGGTCACCAATCAACAAGGTGTAGGACAAGGCATTGTCGGACAGGTCGGCTATGGTCCAGTCGGAACCAATCCCGCAACCGACCCGGCATGGCGATGGTTCCCCATGACCTTTAACGTCGACAAAGGGAACAATGACGAATTCTCTGGCAGCTTTACACCAGATAAAAAAGGGACCTTCCACTACGCTGTACGTTTTAGCGACGATAACGGCGTCAACTTCTGGTATTGTGACACAGACGGGAACACACCTCCTGCTACATTCAACTCTAGCAAAGCTGGCAGCGCCACAGTTCAGTAAGGAGACACACCATCATGAAAATACTACGTTGGCTGATCGCATTGATGCTTTTTGTGGCTGTAGGGTCCATCTCTCCAGCTTGCTCTGACAACTTCGAGGTCCCGGATGGCGGGAGCGAAGGAAGCACACAACCTGACAAAACAACGCCTCCACCTGATCGACGCACTGTCACACCTGACAAAAAAGTCGACCCCGACACAAAGGTCGAGCCTGACACAAAAGTCGAACCAGACAAAACAGTCACGCCAGACAAAACGGTCACACCTGATGACACACAGCCCGAACAGACAGGCACACCGGACACGCCTCCCCTTCGTCCTGATGAGCCGATGCCTCCAGGTCTCTTTGGGATGATGTCCGCCTCGACGACCGACGGCAAGACCATCAACATCCGCTTCGGTAACAAAGTCGATCCCACGACAGGCGCGAACACAAGTAATTATCGCTTCCGCCCAAATGTCACCGTCCAAAGTGCAAAGGTCGACGGATATTTTGTCATCCTGACCGTCTCTGGCGTGCGCTCCGACACGACGTATACAGTCTCCGCCGACAACCTCAAGGATATCCACGGCAGTGAGATCGACCGTTCGAGCAACAGCGCCGCCCTGACCAAGACACTGTTCTTGAACATCGTCTGGCACCAACACCAGCCCATGTATCTCGATCCCCTCAAAGATGAGATGCAAGGCCCTTGGGTTCGTAAACACTCGACCAAAAGTTACTACGACATGGCTGCTGCCATCGAACGCACCAAAGACGTTCACATGACCATCAACATCACCCCCGTGTTGTTGTTGCAGCTACAAAAATATATCGATCGCATCGGCCCCTTCTTCGATCCCAAGACCAACAAGATCGATGAGAAAGGGTTTTTGGCCAAGTGGAGCCGCAAGACGGATCCCTGGATCGACCTCTTGTTGAAAGATACGCCTAAGCCCTCCGAGATGTCGAAGTTCGAAAGGCAACTCTTCTACGATGCGCCTTGGTCGACCGTTTCAACTTCACCACAGATCATGAGCTTCTTCCCTGCATACGAGAAGCTGCGCGACAAAAACCGCGCCAATTACACCCAACAAGATCTACGGGAGCTGAAGTTCTACTTTGAGATCGCGTGGTTTGACCCGACCTTCTTGCAAAACCCTGTGACACTCCCCAATGGCTGGGTGATCGACCTGACAGACATCATCGAGTACAAAGGTGGCAAGTACAACGTCAAGGTCCCCATCACAGAAGAATTGTGTAACAGAATGGTCGCCGAGAACTACAAGATCATGGCGAACGTCGTAGGCATTCACAAAAAACTCCAGTACAATCCCAACACCAAAAAAGGTCAGATCGAGGTGATCACGACCCCCTTCTATCACCCGATCCTGCCGCTCATTTACGATACAAACCAGGCCAAACAGACGAGCAACGTCGACGACATCAAGCTCCCCACACAGCGTTTCTCATCTGAGAACGATGCCTTTGCACACGTCGCACGCGCCAAGAAGCTCTACTACGACATGTTTGGCTTCTTCCCACGAGGTATGTGGCCTGGCGAAGGCTCCGTCTCTGAGGCTGTCGTCAAACTCTTTGTCGAGAACGGCGTGCAGTGGATCGCCACAGGAGAACACAACCTCCATCGCTCGCAGCCTTCAGGACAATCCGTGCTGCATGCGTACAAGGTCGACAGCGATACAGTCCAAGGCAACGGCGGAAGCAGCAAAGATGAGCTGACGATCGTCTTCCGCGACGACAAGATCTCCGACTTGATCGGCTTTGGTCTTCAATCGCTCTCTGGTGGAAACGCCGCGCGCAAACTGCTCTCCGATATCATCGCGAAAGCACCCAAATGGGGTGAGACCGGGAAAACCCGAATGCTCTCGATCATCCTCGATGGTGAGAACGCCTGGGAGAATTACACCCAAGACCACGACGCGACGCGCTTCTTCATGTTCTTCTACCGTCTGCTCCAAGATGGTCACAAGTACAAAGAGATCCTCACAGTCACACCAAGCGAATTTATCGACGGGAACGCTGCCCGTGGCATCCCCGCCCACCCCACAAGCGCACAACAAGAGCTGGAGCCACTCAACGCAGGCTCTTGGATCGACGGTACGTTCCGCATCTGGATCGGTGAAGATGAGGAGACCTGTGGGTGGGATTACCTCGCACGCGCCAAAGCCGACCTCGTCCGCGCAGAGCGCCTGTGGAATGTCACACGCCCCAACCCCCTCGCAGCCCCTATCCAACCTGGTGCGCCAGGATACAACGCCTTCATGGCCTGGGAATCCCTCTACGCCGCACAAGGCTCTGACTGGTTCTGGTGGTTTGGTGATGACATGACCAGCCCCGCGAACGATGACAGTGGCTTTGACAACGGCTTCCGCGCCCTGTTGACCGCCGTGTACACCTTCGCAAACAAAGCTGGCGCCAAACTGACACTTCCTGTATTCCGGCCATGTGTCCAGGCCAAGCCCAAACCAGTCCCCACAGCGCCTTGCTCCCAATGTCCCAAAGTAGACGGTAAATTCGATCCAGATGACAGTGAATGGACGACAGATGGTGGGTACATGAAGGACAGCGACTCCGCCGATCCCAACCAACCATCGAACAACGACCAGATCGCCTCTGTCTACTTTGCGTTTGACACGACCAACCTGTTTATTGGGTTGCTGTCCAACTTCGATCTGTCCGCCAAGCTCGGCAAGGACTACAAGGTGTATGTCTACTTCAGTCATCGCCATATCATCGACATCAAAACAGGGAAGGTCAGCGATGACAAACCCATCAACACACAAACCCCAAGTGGCACAAAGCTCGAGATGAAGGTCGGTGGGGCAGCCCGTCGCTTGATGCTCGACTTTAGCGGCTCAAAGGTCGTCGCGACGCTGCAAAAAGCAGATGGCCAAGGTGGTTGGACCAACCAGACCAGCGGCGTCAAGGTCGCGGGCCCTGCGAGTAAAGGGATGCTCGTAGAAGCCTCTGTCCCCTGGAAAGACCTCAACCTGACTGTCAACGCAACCCTGCGCGATCCGCTCGAAGTCCTCGTCGTCGCAGAGGAGAACAAGCAAGAGATCGACCGCGCCCCTAACTTTGGCGTGTTTACGGTCTTTGAAGATGCCTCTGATGCGGTCTACGTGACCTTTGAGGTCGACATCTCCAACAAATCCGATTGGGGTAAGTACAAGACCTGTTGTAAAGAGAAGCCCAAGCCAGACGGTCCAGCGAGCGTGTTTATCGTTGGTAACCATAGAAAGCTAGGCATGGTCGGTGTCGACGCCCAAGGGAAACCCATCTGGATCCCCAACAAGATCCAGATGAACCAAGACCCCAATAACCAATGGCTGTGGACCCTGACCGTGGCCCTTCCCAAAGGGATGAAGGTCAATTACAAATACACCATTGGGACAAACTCCGACGAAGGACGCTGGCAAGGAACAGAAGAGTTCCCCGTGACCTTCCGAGGCTTTACGGCTGAAGATACGACAGGAAACCGATGTATCCGTATTCGCGACTACTGGGCAAACAAACCATCTGGTGGTCTCGACGGAAATATCGGCTCCAAGTCCAACTTAAACGTCGGTTGTAAATAAGGTCACTTTTTTCCTTCCAACGGCCTGAGGCCGCTTTTTTCTTGCAGCGCCAGTGGAGAAGCAATGGCAGAAGTACAGTTGAAGAATGTCGTCAAGCGATATGGTGATGTGACCGCAGTAAGAGACGTCAATTTGACCATTCGTGATCAAGAGTTTGTCGTCCTCGTAGGCCCTTCAGGGTGTGGAAAGTCAACCACGCTTCGTATGGTCGCAGGATTGGAAGAGATCACAGAGGGCGATATCATGATCGGTGGCCGCAGAGTCAACGACGTCGCTCCCAAAGATCGCGACATCGCGATGGTCTTTCAGTCTTACGCGCTCTATCCTCACATGACTGTGTTTGACAACATGGCGTTTGGGCTCAAGCTCAAGCGTCTCCCCAAGAGTGACATTGAGTCCCGTGTCAACACAGCCGCCGACATTCTCGGCTTGAAAGAGTATCTCCACAGACGCCCCAAGGCGCTCTCTGGTGGACAGCGACAGCGCGTGGCCATGGGCCGCGCGCTCGTCCGTCAACCCGCCGTGTTCTTGTTCGACGAGCCCCTCTCCAACCTCGACGCGAAGCTTCGTGTGCAGATGAGGACGGAGATCGCACGCCTTCACCATCAACAAAACAGCACCAGCATCTACGTCACACACGATCAAGTCGAGGCGATGACCCTCGCCGATCGCATCGTCGTGATGAAGGACGGCATCGTACAACAGGTCGGCTCCCCCATGACCCTCTACAACGAGCCTGCCAACCTCTTTGTCGCCCAATTCATCGGCTCGCCCTCGATGAACACCCTCGAAGGTGAGGTGATCGCAGAGGGCGATGATTTGTCACTCAAAGGTGATGGATTTTCGTACAAGTTGCCCTCTTCCCTCCACACGACATTGAAGAAACACAACCATGAACGCGTCGTCCTTGGCGCAAGACCACAAGGCTTGGTGCTCGAAGAGGACGAATCCGCCGCGCACCTTCCGACGCTGAAGCTTGAAGTCATCGAGCCCCTTGGTGCCGAGACCTTCTTGCATTTCCGTCTACATGACGACCACCGCCTGATCGTCCGCGAAGACCACCTCACGATGAGGACACCCGGTGAATCCTTCCACCTGCGCTTTCGAGAAGATGGCCTCCACCTCTTCGACAGCGACACCGGTGCTGTGTTGACATAAAAACCATTTCACCCATATATCCCGAAGACATCGTCACAATGACATGTTCGCTTCCATGACATGAGGAGTCGATTATGCGCATCCTGCCCTCCCTGCTGTTGACCGTGTTGTGTTGGCTACCCGCCTCCACACTCTGGGCCGCGCCCACAGAGCTCGTCCTTTGGCACTCATACAGAGCCCGTGAACAACGTGCGCTCAAACAAGTCGTCAAAGCTTATAACGAGAGCCAAAAGAAGGTCCGTATCAAAGCCCTGAAGATCCCCTACGACGCTTACGCGGACAAGATCACAGCGGCCATTCCTCGTGGCCATGGTCCTGACATGTTCATCTTTGCCCACGACCGCATCGGAGACTGGGCGGATAACAAGATCATCGAACCCATCTCCTTTTGGGTCAACGCGGCGATCCTCGGTCGGTTCTTCCCCAAGACGATGAAAGTCCTCGTCTACCGAAATGCCCTTTACGGCCTGCCTCTCGCTTTCAAAAGCCTCGCGTTGTTCTACAACAAAGAGCTCGTAAAGAAGCCCCCTACGGACACCAAAACGCTGCTCGCGTTGGCCAAAAAGCTCACCGACCGCAAAGCTGGAAAGTACGGACTTGTCTACCAGGCTGGGGACTTTTACTACCACGCCCCCTGGCTGCATGGCTTTGGTGGGCGGGTCTTCACCAAAGGCAAACCCTCACTGGCCACACCTAAAGCCATTCGCTCCTTCTCCTTTGCCCGAGAGCTGGCACTCAAACACAAGCTCCTGCCCAAAGAACCCAACAGCCATCTCGTCTCCTCGTTGTTCAACAAAGGCAAAGCCGCGATGGTGATCAATGGGCCGTGGTTCCGCGGTGAAATCGACGCGAAGGTCAAGTACGGTGTCATCCCACTGCCTACAGTCTCCGAGACAAAGAAGCCAGCCGCGCCCTTCCTCACGTCCGAGGCTGTCTTCTTGAACAAAAAGAGCAAGCACAAGAAGCTGTCCTTCGCCTTTATGAAGTACCTGACCTCTTATAAGTCCGCGATGATCAGACTCAAGGTCGGCAAACAGCCCGTCGCCAACAAGAAAGCACACGCATCAAAAGAGGCCAAAGAAGACCCCATCATGAGTGCCTTCCGCACACAGCTCAAGACCGCCATCCCCATGGCCAATACACCAGAGATGAGAATGGTGTGGGACCCCGCACTCAACGCCCTTGGCGCGATCCTTCGCAATCAATCGACAGCGAAGAAGGCGCTCTTGGAAGCGCAGCGCAAGATCGTCTCCTACATCAAAGAGAAAAAGGCCAAACCCCAATCCCGCTAGCTGAGATCTTCACACATGACAGAGCAAAAAGTGCCTTATCCCTGGTTCCGCTGGCTGATGGTCACCCTGCTGGCTGGTAGCCTGTCGATGTTTGCGTCCCTCTTTTTGGGCCAACAAGCCAACGATCCCCTCCCCGAAGCACGCTGGCGCGCCGCGACCTTTACGCGAAGCTGGGCACAAGCAAGCCTCGCCGCCGATCGTTCACTTGACGCTACGACCTCGCGCAAGTGGCTCGACGCGATGCGCAAGCAGCTTCCCAAGACACAGCAACCGACCTCCGCGGTCATGTTGGTCGAAAAAACCCAAAACATGTTTGGGCTTGTCCTCCGTAAAATCCACTTCGTCGTCCACCTCGATAAAAGCAAGCAAGGCGCCGAGCTGGACAAAGAGAGTCCCGATGACAAGGCGCTCTACGATCTAAGTGGAGAGCTGAAGGGTCGCAAACAAAAGAACGTCTCCTTGGAAGTCATCAAGACCAAAAAGGGCGAGCAGCTTCGTGCGGCCCTCTTGCTCCCTCGAAAAGGCGGCTCTCCTGCGACGTTGATCCTGCAATGGCCCGTCCCCAAGCAGCTCGCGGTCGCAGCGTCGGGTCAAAAGACAGCCTTCGCGGCCTTGCTTTACTCTTGGTTGCTCGTGTCGTTAGGGATGGCATTTCTTTTGTTCTTCGTACGGAACCGATGGGGGCATGGCTTTGCGTTGATCGCCGTCGTGGCCACAGCCTTCTATCCGTATGTGTTCGCGATTGACCACATGCAGAAAAAGCATGAAGCTGCGTGGACTGCACGTCAACAGCTCCTTCAGAAGATGGTGGCACACACAGCCTCCCCCTCCAAGAAGTGGCTCCAGAAAGTCACTGTTTCATCGACCCCCTTGCGCTTTCAGTGGAATGCGAAGGCTCCGAAGGTCACAATCGCTCGCAAACAAATCCACAACAAGATCGACATCAAAGGGTTGGGCTGGCCATTCTTGATCGCCGGCCTGCTCGCGCTCCTGCTGTACACCATTTACGCCTTCGGCTGGCTGGAGCGCTTCTTCCGGACAGCGTATACACACCGCGAAGCTTACGCTTACGTCAGCCCCGCGATGATCGGCATGCTTGTGCTCGTCTTCGTCCCCTTCGCTGTGGGGATTGGTCTGAGCTTCTTCAAGCATCTCGGTGGTGGTCGTTATGAATGGGTAGGGCTGCGCAACTTCTTCTATATCTTCTTCGATCCACTCAACGCCTTCCCTCACGCGCTCAACTTCTACTACACGCTGTTTATCACCCTCTTGTGGACCTTTTTGAACGTCTTCCTCCACGTCTCCATCGGCCTGGGTCTGGCGTTACTGCTCAAAAACCCCCTGCTCAGGATGAAGTCCATCTACCGCGTGCTGTTGATCTTGCCTTGGGCCATTCCCAACTACATCACCGCCCTGATCTGGAAGGGAATGTTTCACCAACAATTTGGCGCGGTCAACACGATCCTCGACAATATTGGGCTCTTCTCGCTCCTTGGGATCGAACGTATCAGTTGGTTCTCCAACGCAGCGACCGCCTTTACAGCGAACCTCGTGACCAACACATGGCTTGGCTTCCCCTTTATGATGGTCGTCTCTCTCGGGGCGCTCCAATCGATCCCAGGAGACCTCTACGAGGCCGCAGATGTCGACGGCGCAAGTGGTTGGCAGAAGTTCCGCTATATCACGCTCCCCTTGCTAAAGCCGGCGCTGTTTCCAGCGATTATCCTTGGCTGTATCTGGACCTTTAATATGTTCAACATCATCTACCTAGTGTCCGGCGGAAACCCCGGTGGTGCCACGGACATTTTGATCACAGAGGCTTACAACTGGGCGTTTAAGCGCGGTGACCGATATGGATATGCGGCGGCGTATTCGACGATCATCTTCTTGATCTTGCTCGCATATTCACTCATCACCAACCGCATGACGCGGGCTACGGAGGGTGTGTAAGATGATGTCTCTCTGCTTCGCGTCGACCTCGCAAGGATGGTCCCTCCTCACAGGACTCAATCACGGTTACGGCTTGTGGTTGCTCTTCGCCTCTTTGACATTGCTCGTCTTTTGGGGCCGTGAAAAGATGCACAGGGCTGGATACCACGTCTTGCTCCTCGGTCTTCTGACCACGTGGTTGGGGAACAAGTTGCTCTCCGCGACACAGCTCCAGCACGCGAGCGCCTTTGTCGTGTTTATCGGCATTGGACTGCTCATATGGGCGCTGTGTGCGCCACTTCTGTGGCTCCTTGAGCGCTTCCTGGGGCGGGCCCTACTCGACGCCGACCGATGGCTGGAAAAGCCCACCAGACTCGTGCTTGGTCTCTATCTCATCGCCTCCGCGTCGATGGCGCTCACAAATGGCATCGTCAAGGTCGTCTCCCTCTGGAACAAAAACACGAGCGTTCTTTACTGGCTCAAAGCCCTCGGCATTCTCGATGAGAAAACGACCTCCTTCTCGATCTCAGCCGGACAGCTCGCCAACACGAGGGTCTTCTCGCTGCTCTTGTTGCTCACGTTGTTTTTGCTGTTTGGTCTTTACAAGAGGCGATGGTTCCACACGCTCGCGTTGGGCTTCTTCGCGAGCACGCTCTTTTTACTCGGTCTCTCGATGTTGCCGGCGTTCTCAGAGAGAGCCGTGACTTCACAGCCGATGATGCTCTTGACGACGCTCACAGCGTCTGTCGCGCTACTTCATTGGCCACGTGGTACGACACAGCTCTACGCCGAACACGAAGCGCCCTGGATCACCTGGTATCAGAGCATCTCTGGTCGTGTCCTCACACACGTTCTATTGATCTGCTTTACGATGATCACGCTCTACCCGGTCCTGCTCGTGTTCAAGAAGGCGGTGGTCCCGACACAGAGCTTTGACCTGGAGCTGAGCCCTATCCCATCGACGTTGACGAAGTATCTCGGCGCACTACAAAGTGGCAAAGCCAAACAACGGGCGTGCTACAGCCGCGCGATGAGGCAAAACTTCAACGAAGTGATGGGGCTTGGTGATGCCTGTCTGGATCTGCTCTGCCAACAGTACAGAAACAGTGGGCAACAAGCGTGGCTCTCCCAAAACAAGATCTGCGAAGGATTTGTGGGGGTCATCCACGCGAAAGGGAAAGCCAAGAAGCAGGCCTTCCAAAAGTGGAAACAAACAGTCCTCTCGGGACTCCCCCAAACCCTCTCGACACCGAAGATGACAAAATTGCTGCGCGAGATGGAGGAGCAACAGACCGAACGTGGTAAACGAAGAGGTGTGTTCTTCCAGCAACTTTGGAACTCCGTCTTTGTCTCGTTTATCACGACCATTTTGGGGATCTTTTTGGCCTGTACGGCGGCGTATGCCTTCTCTCGTTTCGACTTTGTCGGACGTGAGACAGGGCTGATGAGCTTTTTGGTCTCACAGATGTTCCCTGGGACACTCATGATGATCCCCCTGTACATCTTGATCGCGAAGCTCGGTCTGCTCAACTCGCTGTGGGGATTAACGCTCGTGTATTCGACCACTTCGATCCCTTTCTGCGTGTGGATGCTCAAAGGTTACTTCGACACGATCCCCAAAGAGATCGAAGAGGCCGCAATTATCGATGGTGCATCTCGGACAATGATCTTCGTACGGATCATCTTACCGCTCTCAAAGCCCGCGATCGCTGTCACTGCGCTCTTCTCCTTTATGACCGCCTGGAACGAGTTTATTCTCGCGGCGACCTTCATGAACCAGGAGAGTTCGTACACGCTCCCCGTCCTGCTACAGAGTTATGTCGGCGCACATACGACGGACTGGGGTCACTTCGCGGCAGGTGCCATCCTCGTCTCGTTGCCCATCGTCGCGCTGTTCTACGTCTTGCAAAAATACCTCGTCAGCGGTCTCACCGCAGGGAGTGTAAAAGGCTAACCAACGGCCTAATGGGTCCTCTCACGAAATAAACATACAACATAATGGTCGGACACAAGGTACGAACCTACGGAAAAAATGTCACATCATACGACATCCTGGTCGGACACAAGGCCCGACCCTACCGAACGCAAATGCGACATAGTGCTTGTGCGCTTACCACGAAAGGGTTTGGTACACAGATGAGGAATCGACATCAATGGTATCGTTGTCTTCACAAAAGACGCGATAGGAAAGGAACATCCATCCTCCTCATCTTGTGCACAATGCTCATGTTATCGGCCTGTGAACCTCCCCCCTTCGACCCAGAAGGTTACAAATGCACAGACGCGAGCAAACATTGTCTGCAAGGTTACGCTTGTATCAACGAGCGCTGTATCAAACAGACCCCCGAACCTGCCCAAGAACAGAATGCACCGGATGGTGGCACAAAGGAATCCACACCCACAGAAAAAGGAGCAAGCGAATGAGGGGCTCTCTCTACAGTCTGTGTGTGCTCTTGTGTCTATGTGGATGCGTAGGTGACGTATGGGCGGCGCAAGTAAGCTTCGGTTTAGCGACACAGCCAACCCAATGCCCATTTCACCTGACAAACACCAAAGGACAGGAAGTCCAGAAAGGAAACACCCCTTTCATCGGAAAACTCGAACAGGGACGTTATAGGCTCGTCGTCCGCTGCCCTGGGCACCTCGAAGAAGCCCGTATCCTCGACGTACAAAAAGATGTCCTGCTTCAGCTCTCTCCCTTCCCAGCTCCCAAAGCTCGTACAACACGCACACCGCCCCCTCGCACACGTCCAACCAAACGCCGAACATCTCCAATACAGACGACACGTACAAGACCTCCGACCAAGAGAGGTAAGGCTCCTCTCCGGACAACCGCCAAAAGCAAATCCACAAAGAAGACGATCCCCTGGATTCCACTGATCACTGGCGTCCTCTTGCTCAGCGCGGGGGGTGTGGTCGTCTTGGTCTCACAGCAGATGTACGCAAACGCCGCAGACAAGAACAATTACCAGCTCGACGCATACCGCGAACACCTCTCCGCCGGAGAGCTACAGTCCGCGTCTATATTCCTGCTCGGCGCTGGCGGCGTTGCCCTTGCGATATCAGGCTTGATGTACGCTTGGGGGTGGCCCTCTCGCAAGAAAAAACGAGGGTTCCATGCTGCCCCACGAGCGGGACTTTCAAGAGCATTTCCAGTCACGGGACTCACGCAACCCAAACCCATTGATGATATACTCCCAATACAACAGAGATAAACACTTCGTATATTGTATTCATTGTCCTTCTAGATAGAAGGCAATTGCTTCGGAATGATCGACATGACAACACGAACACAATCTTCTATTTCGATCGGGTGGTCTGCTCATCTCTTTCACGTCGTCTTGTTGGCGTTGTGCTTTGGCTTCGGACAGCTCGCCTGCGATCCCGTCTTGCCTGACAATGGGACAAAAGAAAAGACCAAAGAAGCCACGACAAATCCCGACGAAGGAAACACCTCTCGCCCAGAACCCAAACCCACAGAGCGACACACCCCACCTGAACCGAACGTCGAACCCCGAAAAGAAGTTCCGACAGAAGACATACACGACACCTCCGAAGTCATCAACGAAGAGCAAGCCGACGCGGGACAGACAACAGAGCAGCTTCCAGAGCCCGATCAAGGCACACCAGACAGCCCTCCCGCCAAGCTCTGCGGGGATGTGACGTTCACCTACCAAGGCGCCGCGACGACCGTCCTCGTCTCAGGAGACTTTAACGGCTGGAAAGATTCTGTCGCAGCTGGTGCATACGCGATGAAGAATGTCTCAGGAAACACCTGGGAATTGAAAACGAATCTCCAACCCGGCTCCTACCAGTACAAATACATCGTGGATGGAAACTGGATCAAAGATCCATCCAACCCCAAGAGCGCTCCTGACGGCTTTGGGGGTCAAAACAGCGTCATCGACGTCCCGGACTGTCCCAAACCAACACTCAAAGTCACACAACACAGCACGAGCAACGGGAGCTTCACAGCGACACTGCAATTTACGCCTGGACAATCGGGCAAGGGACTCAACAACATATCCCTCGCTACACTCGATCGCGTCGCCGTCTCAGGTGGAAGTGTGACCGTCAACGGCGACACAGTCTCCGTCAAGCTCAACAGCATCCCAAGTGGTATTCACGATCTGCGTCTTCAGGGGACGGACAAAGCCGGCGAAAAGACCAGCATCCTGTTGCTCAAGATCTACGTGGGAGTCTCAACAGATTGGCGTGATGTGACCCTTTACTTCGCGATGATCGATCGCTTTGTCAATGGCGACACGACCAACGACAAGCCCCTACCTAACACACCACAGATCCTTAACTATATGGGCGGCGACTTAAAAGGTTTGACCTCCAAGATCAAGGATGACTACTTCACGAAGCTCGGTGTCAACGCCATCTGGATCACATGGCCTATCGACAATCCCGACTACTCCGAGCCAGGAATGCGCCCCGATGGACATAAATGTGGGATGGGGAACAACTTCCCCAATATGACCAACACCGCATACAGTGGGTTTCACGGTTACTGGCCCGCCAACCTCAACAAGATCGAAGAGCACTTTGGCACCCTCAAAGACCTGCAAGAGATGGTCGATGAAGCCCACAAAAAAGGCATCCGTATCCTGCTCGACTTTACCGTCAATCACGTCCACAAAGAGTCCGACCTGTGGAAAAAATACAAAGATAAAGGGTTCTTTAACACGCCCGCCAAAGTATGCGGCGCAGATATTGGCTGGGATCAAGCTCCTGAGACATGTTGGTTTGTCAGCTATCTGCCGGACCTCAATTACAACAATGCCGCTGTCCGTAAGCTGATGCTCGACCACATGGTGTATTGGGTGAAGACGATCGGCGCTGATGGCCTTCGTGTCGACGCACTCAAACACATCGCCCAGGTCTTTATCAAACAAATGAGGACACGTACGACCCTGGAGTTCGAACAAACAGGGATCTCTTTTTACATGGTCGGTGAGACCTTCTCGGGCTTGACGGCGGACATCACAAAGTACGTCGGAAAAGACCAAGTGCAGGGGCAATTCGACTTCCCACTCAACTACCAAATCCTGAAGACCTTCGCCAAAGAACAGATCGGTATGAACGCGCTGGATAAGGCCGCACGCAAGATCATGAGTGATTACGGAACGGATGCGTTGATGTCGACCTTTATCGGCAACCACGATATCGCACGCTTCATCAGTATGGCGTCCAACGATATCTACTGCGATGTGTGGGACATTTTGAGTAACCGCGCGCAATCCTGGACCGCTCCGCCCAAAGCCCCCTCCACCAAGTCGTGGGCATACGCGAAGCTCAAGCTCGCCTTCACGTATATCTTCAGCCTCCCAGGCATCCCTCTCATCTATTATGGCGATGAGATTGGACTTCCAGGCGCAGGCGATCCAGACAACAGACGGATGATGCGCTTTGGCAGCCAACTCAGCAAGCTCGAAGGCGAGACACTCACCTACATGCAGACACTCGGCAAGGCGCGCCAAAAGTACGAAGTCCTCCGACGCGGCGCACTCGGTCCGACACTCACAGCGACCGCTTCTGTGTTGGTCTTCACACGGACTGGCAAGGGTGGTCCCGCGATCATCGCAATGAACCGCAACAATGCCACCTCCGTCACTGTCAATGTCAGCGCGTTGGGACTCAAAAATGGAGACGTACTCAGCAATGTCCTCGGCACAGAGACCGTCACAGTCTCAAACAATTCACTGAAGATCTCCTTGGGCACCCAATCCTCGATGATTCTCATCAAGACTCCCTGAGCACGCAAACAAGCCAAAACGGAGAGAGATATGACGGAGCTCATCCCACCACAACAACCACCTTCGCCGCAGACAAAAGGGACATCCAAAAAGGTCATCTTTTGGATTGTGTTTGGCTTGATCATCATGATGGCCGGCTTCTCTGCTTTGGTCATCGTCGCCATCTACGCCCAGTCAGAGTACATCATCGACACAAAGGACAAAGCAGTCTTGGTCAAAGCCAAAGACCTCCGCTCCTTTATCACGTTTACGTACAACCCCTCGTACGAACACTATAAGAAAAAATGGGAGTATATGGATCAGACGTACACCCTCTCCTATGAATACGAACCGAAGGGAGAAAAGCTACCCATTCTCTCCTCAGAGCTCGTGATCCATACGAGCACAGGCGACGCGATCATCGGAGAAGGCCTTCAGTGGCATGGTATGGGACTCGGCATAAAGATCGTATCAGCTCAAGTCACCACCAATAACAAAATCTTCAAGTGGGGTGACTCTTCGCGTTGGGGATTGATCAGTAACAAACACGGTCCCATTGGGAATGTCTTCGTTGCACGCAAGGGCAACAAGGTCTTCTCGATGTACATCGTGGGTGTATACTTTGCCGACAAAAAACACGCCAGTGACTTTCTACTCCCTACCCTCAAGCGCCTCGACACCTACAAACCTTCCTACAAAAAGAAACAATAATACATCCGTACCCTTACCACGCCCCCCCACAAACATCCATCAATAAAAAGAGAATAAAAAGACGCTCTGTTCGTAATGTTCACTGAGCTTTGGGAGCACGTATATTTGCGCTCCTATCCAAACGAAAACGAGAGAAGAGGAATCGAGGTAACATGAAAAACATTCTCACATGGTCTTGCATGTTGTTATCACTTGGGAATTCTTATGCCATCGCACAGAGTAGCCGCCCCACACCCCCTACGTCAAAGTCCACAACCAACAAGACATGTATCCGCTGGTCAGGATTCACGCGACAGCAGTTAACGAACGTGGACAAATGTTTACGCAAACACACAGACAAGCAGTACGTCTTGCGCACAAGGCTCACAAAGGCTCGTATCACAAAACACAACAAGCACATATCCCAACTCATCCAACAAGTCTCCCCCCAAAAAAGTCCGACAGGCTTGCTGCTCAAAGCAGCTTTGGCTGCGATGGTTGGACATGAAGTGCCCCACACAAAACGTCTCTTTTCCGCACTGTGTCGCCGAAAAGTAACAAAAGCCCAACAGTTCAAACAGAGAATTATTTGTTCGTATGCTGCGATGATGGGAAGTCGTCTGACAAGAAATACGTGTACAAAAGGATGCAAACGGAGCCACCACTTCCCCCTTCGCTTTGCCAGTAACAGTCCAATGATTTCAGTTACGATAAACAAAAAGAAGACATTTCCGATGCTCATCGACACAGGTGCGTCGACATCGGTCATCACAACAAGAACGGCTAAGCAGTTAGGGATTCCGCTTATCCCCGAACAAATGTACTACGTGAATTCACCTGGTGGGCTGATCAAAACATACCGCGCTTTGGTGGACATCACGATGGGCTCATTACACCAAGTCCGTGTCCCCGTCTCAATCATCGATCTTCCCATCGGAAACATCGGTGGCATCATCAGTCCACAGACGACATGGGAAGCATTCGCTGTCAAAATTGATTTTCAACGCTTCTCCCTGACCCTCTCACCACGTTCTTTTCAAGAAAAAGCAGTTGTCTCCATGCCCTGGCTGTTTGGCGGACTCAACCCTGTCGTCTTTCTATCTTTTGGCAAACGACCCGAACGACCCTTCACACTTGACACAGGTGCAGCAACCACCCTTTTTAAAGAAAGCTACGAACGATTGGGGACTCCACTCCCCAAAAAGATGGTGAGCAAAACCCTTGCAGCGGGGAAGAAAAGCACGACTTCTTGGGTCACAACGTCTACGCTCAAGATCTCCATGCCCCCCATCGACTGGCACCTACGCAATCCACTCATCATGCAAGAAAAAGATGCACAAAAGTATACAGATTTTAAACGCTTTGGGCTCGTGGGCATGGACTTTCTGATGGGACGTGTTCTGATCCTCGATCCTTTCAAGAAGGCTTTGTTCCTGTCTTCAGGTGCGTCATTGCCTCCCTGGAAAAAAGGGGACAAAGCAACTTTCTTGATAAGTGGCACTACTCTTACAAAAAACCGCCACGTTGTAGAGACAGTCACAGCACGAACCAAATCAACCGTCACACTCAAAGTAGAGCTTCAGCTCCCCAACAAAACCAACACTTTCTTTTTGTTGATGAATGATAACTGGAAAACACGAGGCTCATGGTTGTTGTCACGTCAGGCCGTGAGGGCTTGGGACAAAAAGAAAAAAACCATCTCCAAACGCGAACAGATCATGAAATGGCTCAAAGTCTTCATGCCTTTTCGAGTCTCAACCAGCACGCCAAAGATCGAGAGCATACAAGGAAGTCTTCACAAAAAGCTTCGACTCTCTTGCTCACGTGTATCTTTATCCGTTCAGACCAAAAAGGGCCCTGCAACGCTCTCTATCATAGAGTGCCCCAAGCGTCCTTGGCGAACCATGCGTCTTCGATTGACCCATCCAAAAGGCTCTATCTTGTGGCAATACGAAAGACAAGGTTTCCAGGTACACTGAGAACATCACTTCTTCGTCCAGACAGAGACGGCCTTTTGGCTCCCAAGTACGATCTCATAGTAGCCTGTATTTGACGCTTTCCAGGGGGTGTGGTTCGATGGGACAGTGACCTTCCACTCGTTGGCTGCGACCCCGTTGACTAGGTGCCCAGCCAGACGAATACGCTGTGGCCATCCCAACTCGGCCCGATGGACTCGGTACGAGATGGTGTGTTTATCCCCTGCGACAAAGTAATCCTTCGCCGCTCGCCACCGTGTCTGTAAGACCCATCCATTTGTATCTTTCCGCCACACACCATTCCACGGACCAAAACCATCACTGTTGTCCGCGCGTAAGCGTACTCCCAACATATACTTCGGTGTAAAGGGAAGCTCCGCGGTCTGGTTTAGATAGGTCACCCCTTTGCTCTGTGTCGCCGCCGAGAAGCTGCCTTGCGCCGGCTCAACGTAGAGCGTAAAGACCTTGAGGTCGGCTTCAAAACCTTTGCTCACGATGGTAATGTACAACCAATCCTGATCCCAATCGAGACCAAAACGCTCCCACGTTTCGAGCAGTACGCCCGGCGTACTCACCTGTGTCGATGCGTACTTGTTCAGATCATTGTTCCCATTAAACGCAAGCAGCGACCCCGTCGTGCGTGTCGTCTCTGTACCTGACAGTGGGAACATCCGCACCCCTTGGATCTCCACCTGATTGAAGGTCTTTGTCCCCCCACCTGGACCACCTGTAAACAAGGAGAAGTGTTCCAGGTACGTCATGTTGTGGACGATGTTGTCATTCTCAATCCTCAAACGGTATGTCCGGTCAGAGCGCAGATCAACACGTAACACATTAGAACGCGCCTGTGACAACTGTTGGCTTGTCGGCATCACCACGTAGCCTTCCTTCACGACTTTTCCGTCTGTGTTGTCGATGATTTGGAGCTTTTTTGTCGCACAAGCGATGCTCGAAGTCAGGCTGCCGTGGGGATTGCGATACAAGATCTGAAGTGCATATGTCCCTGTCCAATCAGGACGAATGGCAGCAACCTCTAGAGAGTCCGTGCCATCCCCCCACTGAAGATACGTCTCTTCTTTGCCAGATGTCCCCCACTTCCCACCTTTGGCTTCAAAGCGATACGCGCTCAACTGTTTGAGACGCACCTCGCTCTTGCCCAAGTAACAAGTCGGTAGAGAGTGGTGAGAGCGATTCTTCGAAGAGGTGAAACCTGCGTCTACTGCGTAGCAATAGGATCTCTTCGCGACATCCGCCGCCGTCTTGTCGATCCACGTCCCAGCAGCGATCCCTGTCGCGACGCGCACACCATCGCGGTAGATATCATGTGTCACGCCCTGCTCACCGTTATTTGAGATCGTCAACTTCAAACCGCTTGTGTCCTCCTCGATCTTCGTGATGGAGGGCTCGCGAGGACTCCAAAACAAGCGAAAATCCGCGCTGTTTTTCACAATAGTCAGAGCATCATTCGTCGCATTGGCTGGTTGTGAGAGTGTGATGATCAATGTGTTCTGTGCTTGTAATTGTGCAGCGGTCAACCACTTGCCTTTGACATCGCTGCCATTGAGCACGACTGTATCGACATCGTAGGCTCCAGCAGTGCCGCTGGCTTTGGCAGGCAAACGCAACGTCACATCAAAGGATTTTCCCTTGTACACAACACCACGAAGGGTTAACTCGTTGCTCTGTGCAAACCAGGATTGCCGTATCGCTCGCGGAAAGAAAGGCTGAAAACGCACCCCCTGCTCACTGACCTCCAAACCAAAGAGCACATCCTGAATCATCGAGATATAGCCAGCGACAGACCAGAGTTGGCGTCGGGAATTCACAACAGGCCCAGAGTATTGTCCATCCTGAACGTAATTGGCGCCCTGTAAAAACTCGAAGTTCTCCATATTGGAGAGATTCAGCGCAGCTCCCCGTATCATCGAACGCATATTGTGTGTGACCGCCTCAGCATGACCTGCACGCTTGGCCGCCCGCAGCCAGTATGCGGTCACAAAAGGCCACAGCGCACGGTTGTGATAAATCGGGATAAATGGTTGCTGTGGCCATATCACCGGTGGTCCTTTGTCCGAATGAGGATAGCCAGAGATCACCTTCTTTGCAGTCGCGACATCCGCAATCCCCGAAAGAATCGTCAAAGCACTCCCGAGCAGATCGTACTTGTACACCGCTGCAGGATCGAGGGTCGTCGTGATCATCGTACTGTAAAGTCCTACAGACGGGAGGTAAAACCGATTCTGAATGGCTTTTCGAAGGGCATTCGCCCAGGTCGTGTACTTCGTCTCTTCCTGTGTCTTGCCGAGGTCTTTGGCGAACGAAGCAGCCAACTCGATGGCGATCAAATGGGTGACATTCGTCGAGAGCGCTTTGGACATCGCGATATGCCAAAGCTGCTCCTTGGTCCAAGAGGGATAAGACTGTTCACGCCAATCGAGAAAGGACTGTTCACCTCGGTAAAGTCCATCCCCTGGGTCGAAAATCATCTTGCGGTCCAGCTCGATGGTGTTGGCCAAGGCCGGATACGCCTTTTGCACAAAGCTCTGTCGATCGGACTGCGCGAGCATCTGCGCGACACGCCGCGCCCCCAAAGCCCACACAACCCGATCGCTCGATACAGGCCAACTTCCACCCGTCCCCGTATCCTGGACGATCTGTGTGTCCTGCCCACCTGCGCTGGCTTTGCGCGGTGAGATCTTGAACAATAACGTATCGACAGAGCGTTGTGGATCAAACGAAGCGAAGGCTAGATCAATCGCATACGCAGTGTCACGGGTCCAGGCCCACGTCCACTTTGCGCCAGTTTGATAGCACGCACATGTCACAGGTTGATTGTTGTTGAAGCTTCCGTCCTGTACGGCTGAAACACTGTTCTGCCATGTCTCCTCGATCGCCATCGCAAAGAGCGCGTCAAACATCACATTCCCGGAGCGCAAGATCAGGCTGGGTGTGTTATTGCGCTCGGTAAACTGGACCTGCTTGCTCGCCGGATCGTTGTCTCGCAGAGAGTGAGTTGTCGAGAGCGTGTACGCCCTTGTCCCGTTGCTGTTGGAGGTACAGGAGACAGAGACAGTGTCATTGTCGAAGGTCTGCTTATAAGGAGAAGAGAGACATGGATCGACAGGACCGGTGTCCTTCGTCTGCTCAGGAGACGTCATCTCAGGGACCCCTTCCTGTCCTTCGGGAATATCATCATCTGCTTGTTCGGGAATATCAGGGCGTGAAGCGTCTCGCGTGTCTTTGACGGGTTCAGGCTGGAGTGGCTCACCTGCGTCGTGAGCCTGTGGCTCTTGTTTCTTTTCATTAGACTCCTTCGGAGGCTCATCCCCCGTCTCCTTCGGTGGCTCATTCTCCACCTCCTTTCGGGCTTCGATAGAGACAACTTCTCGCTCGACGACTTGCTCTTGCGGTGTCGTTTCTTGGTTGGGTTCATCTTGGGAAGGTGGTGTACAGTGTTGGAGACCAAGAAATACAAAGGAGAGTACAATCCATGTGTATCGATTCATCAACAAAAACCTTTTTTGTTTGATAGGAGCGAAGAGCTATATATCCATGTTTGGTGTGTGTAGAGACCACGCTGCAAGCCTACCATAATTTTGGAGAGTGTGTGATATCGGCGTGTGATGTGGCCACAAAGAAGTCGCTTTTCAATCCATGTACTGAGGGTTTCCAATTGTCGAGAGGATTGGATTGCAATTCGAGAGGGGATGTGATAATTTTCCAGCGTTTTTGCCCGGAAATAAAGAAACATTCTGGAGGATTGAATGGTAGAACAAAAGGCTGATGCTGAAGTTAAAGCGAACGCATCCGAGACAGGTGCCCCCGCACTGGAAGAGGGTCAGGTATATGCCCCCCAACCAGGCGAAGCCCAGCTTACAGTCCGTGCGGTTGTCGCAGGTTGTCTGCTTGGTGGACTCGTCTCGTGTATGAATATCTATATGGGTTTGAAGATCGGTTGGGGATTCGGCGGTTCATTGATCGCCGCGATCCTTGGATACTCGGCCTTCTCGGTTATGAATCAAAAACTCTCTCCCCTTGAAACAAACATCACACAGACCTCAGGTTCGGGTGCTGGTTCGATGGCCTCCGCAGCAGGTTTGCTCGCGGCCATCCCAGCGATGAACATGCTTGGCTACAATCTGCCCTGGTACGGGTTGTTTTTGTGGGCGTTGAGTGTCGCATATCTGGGTGTCTTCTTTGCGGTCCCACTGCGTCGTCAGATGGTTGTCGTCGAAAAACTTCGCTTCCCCACAGGGACCGCGACAGCTGAGACGATTATGGCGATGAACGCGGAGGCTGAAGAAGCCGTCGCCAAATCCAGCGCGTTGCTTAGAGCGGGCTTGTTTGCAGGTGCGTTTACGCTCGCGACGTACTTTATCCCACAACTGGAGATGCCTCCTATCAAGGCGCTCAATATCAGCCTGCTCAGTATCGCTGCTGCGTGGACATTCAAGCTGTATCTTGGGCCCATGTTGATGGGTGCAGGGATCCTGATTGGACCCCGTGTCGGGACCTCGCTGCTGATCGGCGCGATCATCGCGTGGGGGATCGTCGGTCCAATCGTACAAAACATCGGCTGGGCATCAGGTCCCACGATGAGCCTCAAGACAGGTGCACGTGGCTGGTTGCTGTGGCCCGGTGTCGCCATCATGGTCTCCGAGGCGCTCACCTCTCTGCTCCTCTCCTGGAAAACATTTATCCGTACGTTCTTGCCTGCCAAAACGAGTGATAACGTCAAAGATCTGATCCCAGCCAACGAACAAATCCCCAACAGTTGGTGGATGGGTGGTCTCGCGGTCTCCTCTGTGTTCACGATCTTCGTCGCCAATTACCTGTTTAAAATTCCTTATCACCTCGGTATTATCGCGATCGCGCTCTCTGCAGTCCTCGCGATGGTTGCGACGCGCTCCACAGGTGAAACAGACATCAACCCCATCGGCGGTATGGGAAAAGTGACGCAGCTCGCCTACGGTGGTCTCGCGCCAGGTAGCACCTCGACCAACTTGATGGCCGCCGCAGTCACAGCTGCAGGTGCTTCCCAAGCAGCCGACATGATGCAAGACCTGAAGACGGGCTGGATGCTCGGCGCGTCTCCACGCAAGCAGTTTATCTCACAGCTCATCGGGATCGCGTCTGGTGTCTTCTTCTGTATCCCCGTCTACTACCTCGTCACAAGCGCTTACAAGCTCGGTGGTGAAAAACTTCCCGCGCCTGCCGCGAAAGCCTGGAAAGCCGTCGCAGAGCTCCTCGCCAAAGGAACCTCCGCGCTCCCACCAATGGCTATTTACGCGATCATCGTCGGTCTCATCGTCGGTGCGCTCATCCCCATCCTACGTAAAGTCCCTGTACTCAAGCCTTACGTACCAAGTGGTCTGGCCATTGGTATCGCGTTCATCATCCCCGCGTACTACTCCATCGTCATCTTCATCGGTGCGATGATCCTCGTCGTCTGGAAACGCGCAGACTCCGACAGCTGTGACAGACTCAGCTTCGCGGTCGCGTCGGGTATGGTCGCAGGTGAAGGTCTCATCGGGATCGTCAAAGCTGTCCTTACGCTCCTTCGTGTCCCCACGCTTATGTAGTGCTCCTTCCGCCCCCCGCATCCCACCGCCTCTTCCTTCTCATCCCTGTAGCATCCAAAGACATCTCACCTCATAGAGACGTCGCCTCCTACCTGACACACAAACTTCAATTGAAACACTCGATACAATCGAAACGTCTCCCCTTACAACACAGGTCCTTTGGTATCGAGCAAAGCGGACATTTGTGTGGACTTGGGCGGCAAAAGAAGTTGTAGAGAACGAAACGATCAGGTTGGTTCTGAGGGAAAAGATCAGGTTGGTTCTGAGGGAAAAGAAGAGGTGTTCAAGTGGGGATTGTAGAAGTTCATTCCTTGCGGGGTGAGCAGGTTCACTTCATGTCTTTGACGCAAGCAGCCATGAACGCGGCTTTTTTGGCACGAGCACACTTTGCTTCGCGTTGTTTGGGGGTCATGCTGGCCTTTTTCACATCGCGTTTGGAAGGTGCTTTCTTCGCAACCGCTCGCTTCACAGGTGCTTTTTTCACGTCGCGTTTTGCAGGAGCGTCGGCTTTTTTCTCGCCTTTTTTGTCTGCCGCTTTTTCAACTTTCTTTTCGTCTTTGTTGTCTGCTGTTTTCGTGTCGGCAGCCTTTTCGACTTTCTTTTCGTCTTTGTTGGCAGCAGCCTTGGTGTCTGTTGCTTTTTCGACTTTCTTCTCGGCCTTTTTGTCCGCGTCTTTTTTGTTGACTTGCTGCAAGTCTTTTGGAAGAGGTGCGGACATCTTTTTGGGCGCGAGCTTTCCTTTGGCCATGCAGGCAACAAACGAAGTCTCTGCTGTGGTCATGTATTTTTTGGCCCACTTAAACGTGGTGGAGGCTTTGTCCTTCTTCAGGACGCCATACGCGCGTTTACAATCCATCTTGCGCACGAGTTTTTTGGTATTCTTTGGGTTGAGAACAGAGATAAATCCACCCAGCGCAGCGAAAGCAACAAACGTCACCACCAACCCGATGACAGTATAAATAACGATAGAGACCAGAGGCTTCTGATTCGAATTGGACATATGTAATGACTCCTTCTTGGGGCTAGATAAGGGCACTATTGATGCCTTGTCTCGTCAGACTTGTCAAGAGTATTGGGCTGTTGGATGCAAAAAAGTGAGCGTGGAGAGGTGAGGTTGTTGTGGAGTGGACCTTGTGGAAAGACCTGAAAAAGAGCGGGATGTCGTCCTTACAATCGAACTATTGACACTTACCGCCAACACAAGTCTCCGTCGCCTCACAGGGGAATGCGCTCTCCACCCAGCGATAGCATCCCTTGGAGTTCTTTGAACAAAACTCCCTCACTCCAGTTGAGGAGCAGCGATAGTCAGCGTATGTGCTCGATGAACACGTCGAGAAGGAGCAACGACATGACTTGTACAATGTACTACAATATTGGCTGTTGGCGAGCTCACAAGTCTCAAGTGTCGTCCAACCATCACAAGTCGATTTACACTCTTGCAGATCACGACCTGAACACCTCTTCTCTCCAGGTGTACACACACAGCAGTCACCCTTCACACACTTCTCCCCGTTGGTACAAGGTAGTGTACTCTTTCTCCAATAGTAGCAGCCAAATCCGTTCTTTGAGCAATACTCACGATCCGTCTTGTTGGCAGAAACACAGCGATAATCGAAGTAGGTTGAGGAGCTACATCCAGCGACAGTCTTACATTGGCATTTTTTGGTGACCGAGTTACAAGTTCGGTTATCCGAAGACTTACACTCTTCGATCAGCTTGTAGCTACGGCAGTCGACGTTACACTCCTGCACTTTGCCACCAAAACAGCGTCGAGAGCCAGGCGTACAGGTGCAACTCTGGCAGCTTCCTGCGTTGCAGTACTGGTTGCTACTGCACTTACAATCTTGTGCACACGTGTTGCAGTTCTCACCGGCATCACAAGAGCCATTCCCACAACTCGCCTGACAAGAACCATTTTTACACTGTTGGCTACCACTACAGGATTGGATGGTGGAGTATCCCAGACAGTTTGCATTGCACTGTTGGATACTGTTTCCGCTACATCGACGGTCTCCTGGTTTACAGACACACGTTTTGCACTGACCACTGCTGCAGTTTTGGTTACTCGTGCATTTACAATCTTGTGGACACGTTGAGCAATTTTCGTTGAGGCTGGCCTGACATTGGCCGTTACCGCAGCTCACAACACACAGACCGTTGGAACACTGTTGACCACTGTTGCACTTACAATCTTGTGCACATGTTTGGCAGTTTTCGCCCTGACTGTCGTCACAATTGCCATCACCACAGCGAAGGTCAGGCTTGCACTGTCCAGCGTCACACTTTTCGCCGGTGTTGCACTTACAATCGGATGCACAAGTCGAGCAATTTTCGTTTTTGCTACGCTCGCAGACACCGTTGCCACAGAGAACTTTACACTGTCCATTGTCACACCCTTGCCCTGTAGCGCACTTACAATCACCGGGGCAAGAAGAACAGTTTTCGCCTTTCGCGGCATCACAGGTACCGTTACCACACAGTTTTGTGGAGGCGACACAAGAAGACGTCTGGGCATCACAGATCTGATCGGCGGCACACTTACAATCGGCAGGACAGCTCGCGCAGCTCTCACCTTGGGCAGTGTCACATGTTCCGTTACCACAGTTGGCGTTGGCGTCCAGACACTTTGCGGTGGCAGCGTCACACGTTTTGCCCCCCTGACAAGGACAGTCTTGTGCACAAGAGACACAGTCTTCACCGACCTGACAGGAGCCATCACCGCACTGAATGGCGGGACGTTTACAGCCTGTATCATCGCAACCATCAGCCCCACAGTCTTCGGCGATATCCTGCTGAAAACCACAGCTGTCATACCACCTCATCTTGCCCCCCACACAGCGCCTCTCAGCGTTGAGTTGGCAGGTGCCGATTTTGGGGACACAGCGTCCTGTATCGGAGCAATTTTCGTCGACCTTGCAGTCAATGGGAAGCTTGCAGTCCTGAACACACTTGCCCTCTACAACTTTGCAGTAGTGCTGCGCCTCTTTACAATCCGAGTCCTCTGTACAGAGCTCACCGTTGGACGAACACGCTCCAATGGCGAGGACAATCAATACACACAACAAAGCCAGTCGTTTGCTCCAAAAAAACATGATCTCTGCCTCAATTCCACAAATAAACAAACACCAGGAAGACAACCATCCTGGAAACCATTCCAAAAAGACACATTAAATGTAGCACAACCAAAAGAAGATTGGCTAGAAGATTTCTGAGGAAAACCAGACAGATCGTGCACACAACACCCACTCACCGCTTCGCGGCGAGTGTCCGTAAGATTTCTTGCACGCCCCTCACACGATCCTGTCGCTGCAAATGGAGCCACAGCTCCATACAAAATGTATACACACGAAGTGCCCGCGCTCGCTCACCGTATGTACACACGAGCGTAGCTCCGTCCAGGGACGGAGCAGTTTACAGTCATCGGAGCTGTCACAGCGAAGTCCAAACCTGGATGACAATCCAGATGGCAACCCAGATGCACCATATGAGCGCAAACAGCATGTATCTTTTGAGCTTCTGTCGGAAAGTCTTCTGTGGTCGTAAACGCATCCCCATTCGCTCCTCTGGCGTCAGCGCTTCCCAAGACACCATCCTGTCGATACTGTCTAGTGCTTCCAGCCTCGCGTCCTCGTTCCCCTCCATCGCCTCCACAACTTCCTTCGCCCGCATCAGCCGAGCGCGGTGTGCCTGCAAAAACGTCTCCTGATGGGCCGGAAGTTGGAATCCACGTAACAAGCGCTCAAGGTTCGCGACGAGCGCCAACATGACCTCTTCCAACGCCTCCTTATCAGCGGTCTCCTCTGCGTAGCGAGCGCGTAACAGGAGCACATTAAAATCGAACGACGGCATCTTATAAAGCGCTTGTTGTTGCCTGTACGCTTCGGATGCTTCGAGAATAGAGGCTTCGTCTTGTGTGGCATACGCGAGCGAGAGTCGCGCGACGTGCCAAGCCAGCTCAAGGCGCCTGAATTGCTGACGAATGGGTGCCTCTTCGAGACGCGCTAGCTCGCGCTTTGCGTCTTCATATTGCCCCTGTGCGATGTCACATTCGAGCACACTCAAACGACATAAAAAGAGCCCTCCTTCATCACCGAGCTTCTCCAAAAGCAAGCGGGCTTTCGAGAACGACTCCATCGCCTCTTCACACTGTTGTCTCTCCGTCTCGACCATCCCACGTAAGAGGTAGGAAAAACTCTCCATGATGGGGAGTTTTTGGAGGATCTTCTCATCCATAGATGCGGAGAGAGCCTGCGCCTCTTCGGGCACTTGTAGTTGTAACCACGACGCGATCCCCATGAGCCTGAGCATCTCCCGTCCTCTACGGTCACCGACCTCTTCGAACAATCCCCCTAGCACTTCGCTCTGTGTAAGCTGACTCGAAGGCAGCAGGTCGTACTCCTTTTGCGACCACAACATCCAAATCAACGCACCATCCGACATCACAGGCGCGTCCCCCATAAATCCACGATAGGGAAACGCCGACCCCAAAAAGAGCAACACATTCACCAGCGCCACAATCCAACACCAATACGCAACCAAACCAGCATAAAAGAACGCACATCCAGCCGCAAGTAACGCGACAAACAGGTTACATACAAATCCCCCCGCGTACATCCAAATCGTCTTGCGAAGTGGTGAAAAAAGTTCTGGAAACACCACATACGTCAGCCCACCAAAAGGACGCGCGCGACACAAATAGACCCTCGTTTCTCCCCAATTCATCGTCAAATAAGGTTTGCCAAAGCCAACACCAAACGACGTCACAGTCCCCCCAACCAAACGACCAAGCACCGCATGCCCAAACTCATGCACAAAGATAGAGATGTACATCACCCCCATAAATCCGAGAAACACACCGATCAGTGTAAACCAATCCATCTACAACTCCTACAAGCTCTGTCCACGTTCTCTTCGCGACATCATAGCACAAAGGGACAAAGACAGATAAGACCACTTAAGGCACAAAATGTGCAAAAACGAACCCCCAATAGAGACATTCCATTCTTCGTACGCTCATTTGCACTTGGCGGTCAAACGCCACTTGTATCATCAATCATCACCCAAACAATCCGAAAGAAGTACCCCATCAATGGCATCCCAACCGCCTTCGAAAGAGCAAAGGAACCCAGACAAAGTGACAACACCAACCCCACCATTGAGACAATCGATCACAAATACACAACCACAATACATACGTGTACAGGGCATCAGTTATGGTGCGCTCATCTTTTCCGCGGTGTTGTTATGTGTGGCGATCCTCATCACCTGGTTGGCGATTTACAATCTTCTGAGCTGGCACAAGACAGGTCTCTGGAGCATCCTCCCCAACATCTTATGGCTGATGGTCCTTTTACTCCCTCTCTCCGCTCATATCCTCGAACGAGGCGTGTATCAGACCGTTCGCGACCTCTTGCTCCCCTTTATCCCACCACGATACGTGTGTATAGACTCGGCACAACAAACATTCTCTCTGTACGCGGGTCCACCAGCCTACGCAATATGTCTGTTTCAACTCCCACTCGAAGACATCCAATCCTTCTCTTTATCGGCTGGACAGGCAACACATATGGCTGGACAAGATATGGATGACTGGTCGATGTTCCTTCACCTTCCCCCCAAAGAACAACAAGGTGAACACCAAACCATACGATCCATCGGAGAATCTGGTTCCAGGGCTACGATGGAGGCACACCTATACAAGATCATCGAAGCCTGCAACATCACACATCATTACACAATCACAGAATCCCCAGGGATGTGGTTACATTACACTCGAAGCGAACGGTCCCATCAGCCCCGACACTGACGAAGTCGAGACAGCCAATCCGCAACTGTCTTGGTCTGATGCTCACCACCAGCGTCGAGATACTCCAGAAGATACAGCTCCGTTTGATCTCCCACCTTCTCGAAATGTGCGCGGAAAAATTGTTCAATATCAAATGGAATCAAGCGCGGCGCGAGCCATAACCCGAAGCGCAAGGCAAAAGGACGCAACACCAACTTCACCAACCACAACGGCGCAGGAGGTCGATATGTCTTTGAAAGCACCGCAAACACCTCAAAAGAAGCCTTTGGAATGTCGCGCAACAAGGGGCTCTTAGAGAGCTTGCTGAAGGACCACTCATGACACTCAAGCGCAGTCACCACAAACATCAACACAGCCGAAATGTATACGGAGCCTTCGACAACATCTCTCATCTTCATACAAGGAAGCTTCCCCGCACGCAACGCACGCAACACCCCTTGTAAACGTACTCGCTCGCTTCCAGAGAACGGCGAGGGTGAGAAGAACGGGAACCAATAGGCGACGCCTTCTTCTTCGACCTCTTCTCCGGGCATTGGCGCATAATAGCTGTTGAAGCCAATTGTCCCCATCACCACACGCTCTTCGGAGATATACTGCAAAAGATAGGCTTTGTCGTGCATACCAGGCTGAAGACACACAAGCGTCGCGGCTCCCAACTGCGCCACAAAGTCACCGAGCCATCCAGCCCGAAGCGCCGTCGAAGAGACACATAGGTAGACCTGATCCCACGTCGTCGAAGCGACCTCCTCAAGGGTCGTCAGGACACCAAATCCCTCAAACCGCAAAGGATGTTTTAGCGCATCGCGATGCTCATTCCAGGCATACATCGTGAATCCTCCACGAGCCTCCTCTGCGTATTTTTCGCGCACGTAAAAGCTGACCTCTGCGCCTCCTTTTTGTAGATGTCGACCAAAGACTTGCCCCACAGCCCCAGCACCAACTAACAAGATCTTCACACCACACTCCTCAGCCATTCATCGCTGCTTTGCGACGAGACAACACAAAGGGCACAAGGAGGAGCAACAGGAACCAGAGAGGACCGACTGTTTGTAAGGTTGAGGACAGAGAGTCACAACCATATCCTTTCATCTTTGTGCATTCGTTATCGACACAGACGCTTCCTTTTTCGCACTTCGCAGGATCACAAGGCTCCAATGTAACCGTTGCTCCCGAAGAAGTCTTCTGGTAAGGCCAACACATCTGGTTCATACACATCAAATTGTTGGGACAGTCGCTGTCGCTCATACAATGTTTTGTACAGCGTGCGATCGTTCCAACCTGACCACAATAAGACGTCTGACAGTCGGCGTTCTGGACGCAACCTGTCGTACCAATCGGCTTTTGTTGCCCTGTATTGCAGGGGTTATCACCCCCCCGACAGTCGTCGTCCTTGGCGTTGCCACAGATCTCAGGTGCACCAGGATAAACATTGGGATCGTTGTCATCACAATCTTGTTCGCCGGTACACGCAGCTCCAGCGCGGTATCCATCCTTGTCTTTGTCTTCACAGGTGGGGCATTGTTCGTCGACCTGTCCGTCGCAGTTGTCATCGAGTTCGTTACCACAGATCTCCTTGGTAGGGAGGACTTCTCCAACACATTCTCCCCACTCTCCGTCCTTACAAGTCTGCGTACCGCTCTTACAGCTCCCTTGGTCTTGTGTGCCGTCGGGGCCCTGGTAGCACTTTCTCTCAAGATCGTCGATTTTCCCGTTACAGTCGTTATCTTTCTTGTCACAGACCTCCTCTGAGCCTCCGACACCAACGCAAGTGACACCCTTCGCAGTGCACTGCTTGGTCCCCTTCTCACATCCGGGGGATTGGCCTGAGAGATTGCAGTTGTCACCGAGTCCCGGCGGTGTTGAGGTGACGTGAAAGGACAACCAGACCTTGGGACCAAACCAGGCCACTTTTTCGCTCACGAGTTGCCACTCTGATTTGTACACACCTCCCTTTGTCGGAGCGGTTCCCTGTATATTGAAGGCCACGGACTCGCCCGGCTTCACCTGCGTATTGCTCGTCGACTTGACGCTGATTCTATCGGCACCCTGAAACTTTTCACCACTACGAAAACCCAACCGGACCGCATTTCCAGTTGTGTACTTTCCATTATCGATCCAGTTGACATTCCCTGTGTTTTTGAGCTTAAACGAGAAGGTGAATGACTGCCCCGGACAAAGGGAGTGTTGGGCCCCTCCAGAGGCTCCTCCAGCGCTCGTTGACTGGCTCACAAATGACGCCTTGAGTTGGGGAGCTTTGGGGTTGTAAATAAACCCTCCCGTCGCGTAACCTTTGGGGCGTGTCTTGGAGCTCGTCCCACAGTAGGTCGAGCAAGATTGCTCGGTCGTCGAAAATGAACCGTTGGCATGAGCCTTGACGACCCAGCCGACGTGTCCGTACTTATAGCTACAGCTACCACCATTTTCACAGACAAACACAGAGCTATCCCGGGGGCTGTTACCGGTGGGGATGTTTCGGCTCCTAGCCTGCTCATTCCAACGGTGCGCGTTGTTACACGTTGCGAAAGCAAATTTCCAATTGCGGCAGGCAGCTTCCCACGCCCACCAGACACAATTGCCCCCACCACTGCAACTCCGACTGGTACAACAAATACAGAAGTTACTTCGACCACAATAAGACGTTTTGTTTGTCTTCCCGCCACATGAGGTCGCTGCGTAGCTTTTTGCGAGGAAAGGAACACACCAAAACAAGCAGACAAAAACAGAGATCTTCACGCAAGAACGAATACAGGTGCTCATCGTTTTCCTCCGATACCAAATGGCAAAAGGAGCAGTCTTCCACTTTTCCAGTCCGCACACGCGATGTGATTACCGTCAGGAGAGACGGCAGGCTCCAGCTCAAATTGATGGGGTGTTTCTGTGAGTGGAACAAAACGCTTTTCAGGTAGCTGCACTGCGTAAAGATCTGCACCTATCAATTCGAGCTGCCCTTTCCTGAGGTCGGACGCTGAGGTCTCGTTGTCACTGGCTTTTGGTCGAGAATAGATGAGCCATCGACCATCTGGCGACCACGTGGGATGAATACCAGCTCCCAGATCGTGTATCGTCTTGCCGTCGTGAACGTGGAGCTGTCCCCGCGCAAGTAGCCCCGTGCTAAACGCGACCATACGGCCATCAGGAGAGACACTCACTCCCCACACCCCCTGTTGCTTCATCAGGACTTCATCACCGACTTTGATCTGGAGCAGCTGCTGAAACCACTGGTAGCTGATCTTTCGCCCATCACGCTCCCAAAGTTGTTCATACAAAAGGTGATCCTCTGGCGAGACCCACTGTCTGAGGGTTGGCTTACTGTCTCGGACCTGTCCCGTCTTGAGATCGAGCAGCGTGTGAGGTGACGTCGCCTGGTTCGCACTGGAGAACACAAAGAGCTCGATCGCATGATCACCACGCCAACGAGCGCGCCCAACAAAGTTGGGCAACCACTCCCGCGCAACAGAGGTCTTTCTGTCGACAACAAAGAGCCCCTTCCCGTGATAGCCTGACGCGAGCAGCCGCTGACCATCAGGAGACCAGCGAGGGGTCACAAGGAACTGATTGGAAGGACCAACAGCGGTTTGTCTCAAGAGAGACTGCTTTCGTTCGAGGGGGACAGTGGGTTGGCATTGTACAAACAGTGCAAAAGCCACCAGACAAATGGGAAGCATCTTTAAAGAAAGAGGAAGAGACATCACTTCATTCCTTCGGCGTGGGAGGTGTTTGGTCAACCGATCTCAAGAAAGACCCGTCGCACCTATAACTTTTAGAGGCACAAGAGAACACCATCCCATCGTACATGCCTCGTGCCCTCAAGACAACCTCCCAAAGAAGAAAAATGCCTTTTCTAAAGGGAAGATACGCGCAAAGCCAGACAATTCCTAAGAGCGAAGAAAGTGACCCCTCCGTCTCTTCAGAAAACACACATTTCTCACACGACTCATCATATCTTCACAACCCCTTCATCAAGATCGAGTACTCACCCCCTCCCGCACTCACAACAAAGAGGAAGAACTTGAAAAAGAAAAAGAAACGATATGTATGGCTGGTCTGTAGTGCGCTCTTGCTCGCATGCATCGGTGCATGGTTCATCGCCAAATCCAGAACCTTTCAGCTCTTTGGAGAGCTTGTGTACCGACTCAACACATCACAGAAGGTCGTCGCGTTGACCTTCGATGATGGTCCACATCCCGCCTACACCAAGCCAATCCTCTCTCTCTTGGACAAACACAATGTCAAAGCGACGTTCTTTGTCACAGGAAAATCCGCCAAAACATACCAAGAGGCGTTGAAATCGATCGTGAGGCACGGTCATGCTGTAGGGAACCATTCATTTTCGCATAAGCGTATGGTCCTCAAGTCCCCATCTTTTGTCAGATATGAGATCTCAGAGACGGACAAGGCTATTCGTGCGGCTGGATACAAAGGCCCCATCGACTTTCGTCCTCCCTACGGCAAAAAACTCTTCGTCCTCCCCTGGCTGCTCTACAGACAAAAGAAACGCACGATCATGTGGGATATTGAGCCCGAAACATATGCTGCAGTATCCCGTTCATCCGAAAAAATCGTCGAGCATATCCTCAAACGATTACGCCCAGGGAGCATTATCCTGCTACATGTCATGATGCCCTCTCGAAGAGCGTCGAGAGCAGCGCTTCCGAAGCTCATCACACGCATCAAAGAACGAGGCTATCGTTTTGTCACACTACAGCCCCCTCTCTAAGACCTGAATCTAGAAAATACAGGTTTTTCTCTTCAACACCTCCCCAAAAAAAGAAAATCTTTTTGTCACATGACGCCCACCTGTGGTGTTTACCTTGTTGGGCCTGTTGTCGTATGTCGTACAAACCATTCAGCACACCGACGATCGAGCAGTCCCCCTCGGCACACAAAAGAACCTCTCCCATTGACTTTGCCGAACATGCAATCGAACCTGTTCTTAAGTAGACGCGATACAAGTGAGAGCGCAATGATGATCAAGGATTCACAGACCACAAAGTACGAAAGATACACACACCTCTTTGTGTACACATTACTCTGTATGGTCGCGTGTCTGTTTATGGGATGTGAACTATGGGATTACGAATGTCGCGTCAATGCCGATTGTTTTGACGCCAACAAGACCTGCCACCTCGGCAGCTGTATCGACTCCCAAAATGACTCCATCAGCAACCAACCCACTCGATTGACCGAACGTTTTGCGCTCCCCTCCGAGAGAAAAGTCGACATCCTCTTCATCTCCGATCGTTATGGTATCAATAAATCCTCCGGTCGTGCCCTCGCGAAGGGTGGTTGGACTCTTATCCAAGAGCTGTCCAAAAGAGGGATCGGAAATTTACAGGTGGGGTTCTTACACGACGCGCTCAAGTGGAAAGAGACCGAACACACACATCTTTGGCGTCCCCTTTACACCAACACTTCGACGCTCCCTCTTCACACAAAGCTCCCCACAGTCGATCCATTTGCGGCCTTCAAACAACCAACATCCACATCGCTCCCATCCTCTCTGACCTCTCCACAGCTCTCGCTGGATGCACTTGAGATGTCATTCTTGCACATCTTTCAACAACAATTCAGCCTTGAGACACGTCCCACACACTTTACAAACAGAAGCCTTGAAGCGCTTCGAGACATCCTCTCCACACAAAACAACCCAACAGGACAAATCCTCCTGCGCAAACGTTCGTTGGTCTCCATTATCTTCATCAGCCGTGAAAATGACTGCTCTCATAACGGGAAGCTCACACCTCCTGCTTCCCTCTCCCCCGATGATCTCCACACACTCTGTCACTTGCCAGCTCGTCGCAATCTCAAAGACCAAGAAGGTACGGACAAGCTCGATCAAGATGGCCAGCCCATCCCCGGACAAATGCAGCACCTCCACTCCACCCAACGCTACATCGACTACCTCAAACAACTCGAACAAGATGGTCACCAGATCCTTGTCAACGGACTACTCGGCGACCCCAACGACATTGGCTATGAACAATGCTACTATGTCAGCCCCAACAAACGACGCTGTGGAGGCTGTACATACCAAACACTCAAAGCCGCACCAGGATACCGCTACCTGGATCTGATCAACACCTTTGGCGAAGCTGAACACTGGTTCTCCTTTTGCCAGGAGAACCAATACAACCGAGCATTTGAGAGTTTTGCCGAAGAGATCACCGACTCCGTGCGCTTCTTCGTGCTCAGCAAACAACCAACAGGCGATGAGCCCGAGATCACGGTCAGACTCGCAGACAGACAAGAGAACTACACAACGATCCCTCGCGCAGAGTTTCCCGTCAACAGCAACAACTGTCAGAAAAACAAACACTGTGAAGACAACAGGATCTGTGACCAACAAGAGAAACGATGTCGTGGCAATGGCTGGGTCTATCTCCCACCCAATGAAAAACATAGCCGCCCTCGTATCGCCCTCAGCGGAAACGCACAGCAATTCCCAAAAAACACCGCACATATCGAGATCAGCTACAAACACAAAACCGACTAAGGCTGTCTCACAACAAGACCTGCCTCCATGTAGATGTCATCACAGATGGATTTTCTTGATCACCGGACCTTCTGTCACAAACACACTATCCCCATTTGAAGAGAAAACACCAAAGGAATGGCTTACCCACTCACCCTCCACAGAGATACGAACAGGCAGTAGACCTTTTGTTCGATGGTACAGAAAATACGTACACTGCTCCGCCATAATGTGCATGAACGACACCAACAAACACTCTTCATCACGAGAAAATGATCCCATCACCCACACAATCTCCGGCCACTCCTCACGCACAGGTCGAAACGAGAGCAAGGATGCACCTGTCGCAAGCTCCCTGACGACCAAATAACGGTCGTCCACTTCTCCAAGTAACATCCTCCCCAGTGGGGACAATGGACTCTCCTTCGGCCTCGAAAAATGACCAGACTCCCAGCCAGCAGATGGACAGCGCGCCTGATCCAGGCCGGACAAAAACATCATCTCCGCCCCTGTCAGCGCCTCCACGTAGGTCAATGCCCCTTCTTCAAGAACCCACGCCCCCGGTCCATGTGCTGGAATAACCTTGCGTATGGAGTGCCTACCCAGTGACAACACATCGACCTGTGTCCCATCTCTCTGCAAGACCGCAAGCAACAACCCACTCGCCAAGACAATATACTCCCCAACCCAACTGACATCCGCGCTGAACATGCCGTTTATAACGGTGAGGACTTCACCAGATGCGCAGTCGATCAACGAATACGAATCATCCACAGAGACACCACTTGGCTGTGTCTTCACGACGATCAATGTACCATCCGGTGAGATGGAGATCCCTCGACCGCACCCCCCTACACCACCATGATGTAAGAGCGCCATCGATTGTTCATCCCAAATCGCCCAGTGACCGTCAAAGTCAACCGTCGCGAGCCTTCCAGCTTCAGACGCGACACTCATCGCCATCACCGTCGTCCGGTGCGCATTCACCTCCTTCTCAACAGGTGCCTCTACAGCCGGATAAGGGATCTCAACCCAACCATGATGTGGCCATGTCGACAATTCGGGGCTAGGAAGCTCACCAAGACACTCCCGCACAAACACCGACGCAGGATCACAACCAAGCGACGCGAAGGCTTTGATCAGCTCAAACCGGACCTGATGTACAACAGGTTCCACCGGATAAGGTGGCTGCTCCTCAGCTGCGCGAAACCACTCCACAGGTACGGTACGAATGGACGCAGGCCACTCGCTGGTGTGTGCGCGAATGTATTGAATCGCCGTCAGGAGACTCGCTCTATCCTCCGGCCACTTCGACAGGATACGACAGAGCTGGAGCCAGTGTATCTTCGTTGGGCGGCTCTTGTACAAAAAGGAACGTAGCCTCTCCAGCGCTTCATTCGGCGTAAAGGATTGTCCTTCATCTTCAAACGCTGACCAATCGCTGTTTTCCATCGACACTCCATACCTGTTGGATTCGTTGCGCTGCTTACATAACTCTGACAAAGCCCTGACAGCTCTCGCACCACATCACAGCTCATTTGTGTACGTTTTGACAAAGATGTTCATCATGCCACAAAAACACAAAGGAGACCCTCCATGAGACTGAAAAGATACACTTGGTGTGGATGTTTGCTGCTCCTCACAATATCCACGACCCTCGTCATGTCCACACAAAGCAGCCTCGCGATCCCAGGAGGCCTGTGTCGCAACACCGCGTCCTTTCGATGCCCAGAGAGCAAAGCGCTCCCCAAAATGTTGCTCCAAAAGATGAACAAACCAAACCATAAGGCCACAAACCCCCCTCTGCGAGTCATGACCTTGAACGTCAACTATGGTGCCGTCAACCCAGCCCTCACGATCAAAAGGATTCTCGACTCGAAGGCCGACGTGATCGCACTTCAGGAGATAACACCTTACTGGGAACGGCTGCTCAAAAGAGCCTTCAAAAAGACACACCCACATATGCTCTTTGCCACCAAAACGGGGAGCGATCTTGGCTTTCTGTCAAGGTACCCCATCACCTTTGGCAAACAACTCCAGCCCCCCAAAGAAGGCTGGTTCCCCTCACTCCTCGCCTCCATCAAGACACCACTCGGCAAAGTCCATATGCTCAACCTTCATCTACGTCCCCCACTCAGCCGCAAAAGAGACGTCCTCTCAACAGCTTCGGCATACCTTTTTAAAACACCTAAAATCCGACAAAAAGAACTCACATCGTACATCCAGTCCACCCAAAAGCTGATCCCCACCAAACAACGCAAGCGATTGATGGTGCTTGGAGACTTCAACGAAGATGAAGGTGGGATGGCGTACAAATGGCTCAAACGAACACAACACATGAAGAGCGCCCTCGCACAATACGACCGCTCCACCCCAACATGGCACTGGCCCGTGAAGAAAGGCCCCTTCCACATCACACTCAGGGCGCGATATGACCACATCATGTTCAGCAAAGCCCTCAAATGCCACTACGCCAAAGTGCTCCCAGACGCAGCATCCGACCACTTCCCTGTCATCGCTTACTTCTCCAACACCACCCCCTAAGCCCCCCCAAACAACACCATAAAAAACAAAGACATACGCACTCCTCCAAAAAAGAAACTTGACTTTAACATGCATTTTAAATACATATTAACCATGCAAAAGATGCATTAAGAATGCACGTTAAAGTCAAAGCATGGATTCAGCACATGATATAAGGGAGGAGTCAACGATGAATTCATCTGTTTCAAGTCATTCGATAGGCCATCAAGAGATCGAACGTCTGGTCACATTGTTCTACAGAAAAGTTCGGGAAGACAGGCAGCTTGGTCCACTCTTTCATGAGGTGTTGTTGTCGGAGGAGGCATGGAGTCAACACAACGACAGGATGGTTAGTTTTTGGCGTTCAGTGATGTGTGGAGAGGGTTGGTACAAGGGAAATCCAAAAAAGGTACACATGGAGCTAGAACCCTTTGATCTGATGTTATTCGAGCACTGGTTGGTACTCTTTGAAGAGAGTACTAGGGAATTGTTTTCACAGGAAATTTCGGCGCTCTTTATGAACAAAAGTCGTGCGATCGCGGCGGTCTTAAAAGCGACATTGAAGCGCGTGAGATGACACGTTTAAGTCTCGCGATATTGTTGATTTGGTTTGGCTTGGCTTTGGGACTTTCTTGTATAGAGACCCCTCTGAAGTTCCAGGCTCCAGGCGTCACACTACCGATAGGACTTGGGATTGGGCGCCTGGTATTTCGGGCACTTCATTGGATAGAACAGATCTTTAATCTGGTGATCTGCGTTGACTGTCTATGGAACCGACGCCGGCAAATGCTCCTTGTATTCGCGTGCATTATCCTACTGTGCATCGCTCAACAGTACGGGTTGTATCCTACTATGGCCACACGAACCGACCAGATCATACGTGGCGCCCATCCCCCTGCGACATGGCATCATCAAACGTACATTGCACTTGAATGTTTCAAACTCGTAGCCCTCATATCTTTGGGTGTATGGGGTCTAAAAAAGATAGAAAGTCAAAACACATGAAGTACACAACATACTGGCTTGCGTTTGCAGGCGTCGTCATCATCTCTTTTTCAGTTCTCGGATATTATGGATACGAGCTTTACCAAAAGGCTCCACCGCTCCCAAAGACCGTCCAAACGCCCTCAGGTGATGTGTTGTACACCAAAAAAGACATCCAGGAGGGGCAGCAGGTGTGGCAATCATTTGGTGGGCAGCAGCTAGGAAGTATCTGGGGACACGGCGCCTACACAGCTCCAGACTGGAGCGCAGATTGGCTCCACAGAGAGGCGATGTGGTTACTCAATCACTGGTCCCAAGCACGACACAATCGGCCTTTTGCAAAGTTACACGCCGAGCAAAAGGCCGCTCTTCGTTCGCGAGTCCAGGGCGAGCTGCGAAAGAACACATACTCCCCTCGAACAAAGATCTTACTTGTCTCCAACGACCGAGCGCGCGCCATTCGCTCGCTAGAGCGTTACTATGCAAAGCTATTCTCCTCGGACAAGTCACTCAAAAAAACAAGAGAAGCATACGCTATGCCAGATGATGTTGTTCCTGATGCATCGAGACGGAAAAAACTGGCCGCGTTCTTCTTTTGGGCTTCATGGTCGTGTGTCACACAACGCCCACAGCAGACAATCAGCTACACACACAATTGGCCCCCCGAGCCGCTTGTTGGTAACAAACCAACTTCCTCACTCTTTTTGTGGTCCATCCTCAGTGTCATCTTTCTACTCGCCGGCATCTCAGCGATGGTGTGGTACATGGCGTTCTACAAAAAAGAAGAACATGAGAAACACGATGTGCCATCAACAGACCCCTTCTTGGAGACTCCTCTGACCGCATCGATGAAGTCCTCTTTAATGTATTTTTGGGTGGTCATCGCGCTCATCTTGTTGCAGCTTTGCCTCGGTGTACTCACAGCACACTACGGCGTCGAAGGGACAGCATTCTACGGCATCCCACTCGCCAAACTATTTCCTTACACTGTCACAAGAACCTGGCACATACAGCTTGGCATCTTCTGGATCGCGACCGCGTGGCTTGCAACGGGCTTATACATCGCTCCAAATGTCTCGGGAAAAGAACCCGTTCACCAAAACAAAGGCGTGTTGCTTTTATTTTGTTGCCTCCTGCTCATCGTCGCAGGATCGCTATTTGGGACTTGGTACGCGACGAGGCAAAAAATGGGTCTCACGACCAACTTTTGGTTCGGACATCAAGGATACGAATATGTAGAACTCGGCCGCTTTTGGCAGATCTTCTTGTTTATCGGTTTATTCTTGTGGTTGTTCTTGATGGTCCGGGCTCTTTTACCCTCCCTTCGTAAATCGACAGAGAGCAAACATCTGCTATTGTTGTTTGTCCTCGCCTCCGCAGCCATCCCCTTATTTTACGGCGCAGGCCTGATGTGGGGACAACACACACATCTGAGCATCGCTGAATACTGGCGTTGGTGGGTCGTTCACCTTTGGGTGGAAGGCTTCTTTGAGGTCTTCGCGACGGTGGTCATCGCGTTTCTATTTGCCAAGATGGGATTGTTAAGCATAAAAACGGCGACCAAAGCCACATTGTTCGCGACGACGATCTTTCTGACAGGCGGGATCCTCGGAACCTTCCACCACCTCTACTTTGCGGGAACAACTGTCCCGATCATGGCGCTTGGCGCGATGTTTAGTGCGCTCGAAGTCGTCCCTCTGACGTTGATCGGATTTGAAGCACATGAAAACTATACACTCGTCGAGAAGGCTTCCTGGGTGAAAAAATACAAGTGGCCGATCTTGTTCTTTGTCGCCGTCGCCTTCTGGAATATGGTCGGAGCCGGCTTATTCGGTTTCCTGATCAACCCACCCTTGTCGCTGTACTACATGCAGGGTCTCAACACCACTCCTGTCCACGGTCACTCAGCACTCTTTGGCGTCTACGGGATGCTCGGCATCGGCTTGATGCTCTTTTGCTTCCGCACCGCATACGCAGACAGAGACTGGAATGAACGAGCCTTATTTGTCAGCTTCTGGGGACTCAATATCGGCCTCGCCTTGATGGTTTTGATGAGCTTACTCCCTGTTGGCTTATTGCAGACCTGGGCGAGCGTCGAACACAGCATGTGGTACGCACGTTCTATGGAATTCCTACAGACCCCGACAATGCAAACACTACGATGGCTACGAGCCATTGGAGATACAATCTTTGGCATTGGTGGACTCGCTCTGGTGTGGTTTCTCTACGACCTCTACAAAGCAAAGCGCACCCCACCACCACAACCATCTGCTGAAAAGTGAACTATCTCCACCTTCGGCATCAGCCTCAGGAAGGGGTCCTCTCCTCCATCAATCAGAGACACTGTGCCTTGAACAGGCAAGTCAGAGTGTGTAGTATGTACGAGCGTACGCAACGCAAACACCTGAACCCAGGTCGCTGAAGCTGTTGCCACATATACATCCCAAGCTCTGACACAACAAGCTGCAGCCACTGCGATGATGAATCGCTTTCACAGCGACCTCAAACCATCTGGTACAAAGATGCAGCTCACCTCATTCACAGACTATGCCCTCCGCGTTTTGATATATCTCGCCGTCAGAGATGAAAAATGCACCATACAAGAACTCACAGACTACTACGATATATCCCGTAACCACGTCACCAAAGTGGTCCACAAACTCTCTACCCTCGGATACATTAACAGTATCCGTGGCAAAGGCGGTGGCATTACTCTAGGTAAGTCTCCTGCCGATATCAACATCGGCACACTCATCGAACAAGTCGAACCCCACTTTCATATTGTCGAGTGCTTTGACGCTTCAAAGAGAAATTGTGTGCTGCTACCAGATTGCCGCCTCAAACACATTCTACGTGACGCCCAAAACGCCTTCCTCGACACCTTAAAACAGTACAACCTCGACGAGCTCACTCATATCCCCCCCAACAATCTGCAACGCCTCCTCTCCTCACTCAAGGAAGAGTAAGGCCTTTCCAAGGAAAAAAGCGCACGAAAGAGGGTAGTCTCATGCCTTGCCTGAGAAGGAGCCGTGGCATCACCACTGCGACGACGAATCACACAGCATCAGGCTCCAACAACAAACTCTACGTGCGCCATTTTTACAATCTACTTTTTGACTTGGAATAGCCTAAGGCTGCTCACTTCACAACATGCCAGCGATCGACAAAAGAAAACAATGAATCCACACCAAAGACCACGTTCATCAGTGACTTGTCGAGCAATACATACGCAGGTGTCGACCACAAGAACAAAAAAGGCAACGTCTTGTCGTAGTGGGATGCAAATTGCTGACGTAACGCTGTCGCCGAAACATGTCGACCTTTATATGTCTTCTCGAACCACGTCTCCCATACACGCCCTTTCATCTTCGCGAGGGCTTTGTCACCAGCGTGATGGAGATATCTCATCAGATCACGTAGATCGTCTATCTGATGGGTCATGAAGGTGATATCAAACTCGCGCTCTTCGTAGACCGCACGCTCCCACTCCTTACGTGACAACCACTTGACCTCCATCCTCACACCGAGCTTATGAAAAGAACGCTCGATCACATCGAACATCTTCTTCATGTCCTTCCACTCTTTACACAGGATCATCCGCAAAGATAACAGCTCAGGCATCCTGTCGCGAAACCCTGTGACGGTCATCTTCCAACCTGCTTTGTCGAGTAGCGCCTCGGCCTTCTCCGGTGCGTAGAGGGACTTCATCGCAGCCCCAAGAGGACCGGAGCGTTGATCTGCACGGGGTGTATAGAGTTTTGCCAAGACGTCACGTGGGAGAGACATCGACAGCGCCTTACGAAGGACATATTCACCGAGTAACCCCTCGTGATTCAACCACAACACCCACTGCCTTCGTCGCCCCTCTACCCGGTGGATGTTCGCGTTGGAGACATCCTTCAAGACCGCGGCCTCGTGGGGCAATAGATGCAACATCCCCTGTAGCGCACCATAGTTGAACACACCAGCCTGCACTTCCCTCGAAGGAATGACTTGTGCGTTCACCTTGCCGATCCACCTGCTGCCTTCTTGCGGAGAGACACGCCGCCAATAAGAAAGAGTACGCTTCAAGCGTATCATCCGAGCTTTCCGCCAAGAGTGTAGTTGAAAGGCTCCGGTCCCTAGAGGTTTCTTACCAAACGAACGATGAGCCCGCATAAAGTCCTCATTTGTCGGGGTCTTCTTTGGAAAGGGACGTTTGGGCAGGATCGGAAAGTCCAACAAGGGGAGCGGAGCGCTGGGTGATGTCTTGAACACAAACTCCACAGTGCTTCGATCGACCAGGACGACCTTGTGGAGCGCTTGCAGGAGACGACGTTGTCGTAGTGTTTGCGGAAGACGCGCCATACAGGAGATCGTCCAGCCCACATCGTACGCTGTGAAGGCGTGACCATCGTGCCAAACGACCTTCTCACGAAGGCGCAAACGCAACGTCTTGTCGTCCAATCTCTTCCAGGAGGACGCGAGCATCGGGATGGGCCGACCGACATGATCTTTTCCAATGAGCGGCTCAAACATCAACCGCGCCAAACGTCGTTCGACAGGTTTGCGCGCGAGGTAAGGGTGAAGTGTTGAGGGTACTTCATTCTCGGCGTACGTGAACGACCGCGAAGGTAACGCCGCAAACACCTTCAACACAGTCGGCTTTAACATCGGCGCGGCTCGTAGTTGCTTTGAGACGATGACTGTCGGTGCGTTGATGGGTCCTGTCAAAAATGACATGTCATCATGCTTCTTGGGCGCTGTGATGCGACGGACAGGTAAAGAGCTACGTGTCTTTGTCTTGTGGATCGCTTTGTGCTGTGTGGTCGCGCGCTTTTTTTCGAGACAGCGGTGCAATCGCGCTTCATACCGAAGCGAACACTGGCGTCCGACCTGGGCCGAACCGATCAAGTAGCCAATGACACCACCAAAGGCCAACAAAAGAAGAGAAAAGAGGACAGGGAGAGGACCTTGTCTGTTCATGGCACCACCGGCATCATAGAGTCAAAGGTAGAGAAGAAGAAGGTATTGTCTCTAAGGTTTCCTTCTTCCCATACGAACATTCTTTCTACCAACTTTGTGTAGGCGAGACCAGAAGCATCCCTTTTGTCCACAGCAAGAAAAAAGAAGACAAGACAAAACTTCAAAAGGGTTTGTTGTTCACGGAACGAATGACACGTTGGAGGACATTTCTTTTGCGCTTCATCATCTTGAAGTGGAAAGGTGCGCGATGGAGGATGTAGAACGCCTGTGGTTTGTGGCGCTTTCCACGTACAATTTGTTTCTTCAGGACGATCGTCGGTGGGCGTTTTCGTTTCTTTTTGGGCGATGCCTCGGCATGTTGCAGTCCAAACACACACATACACAAGAAGGCAAACGCACCCATCCAGCCAATCTTTCTCATCAGACAACTCCTCTTCGGGGTAGTGAACAAATACGATTCAAACAGCTTTGTATAGGCGCGCGTGCCCTGTCATCGTAGAGGTAGTCCATGTTGTTTGGATCTGGTTCCCAAAAAACAACATTGGGTTTGTCTTTGTGCGAGGATATGGTAGATTTGCACCGACACAAAACACAGGGTGAAAGAATGAAACAAGCCGTACAGGCGAGCCATAGTACACGCTCTGCAGTGAGTCGTTCACGAGGAACCACAGAAGGTAGCCGGATCATCCGCCAATTTATCTTCGCGTTGATGCTGCTCGCGGGTGTCTTTCTCATTGGGACAGCCGGGTATATGATCATTGGTGCCGGTCGCTGGTCCCTCATCGACTGTGCGTACATGACCGCGATATCGCTGACCACCGTCGGCTACGGTGATGTCCTCGGCATCGACAACCACCTCGGCGCCAAGGTCTTCACAATGGGCTTACTCGTCGCCGGGATGGGCGTCACCCTCTACAGTGTCTCCTCCCTGACGGCGTTGGTCGTCGAATCACAGCTTTACCACCTATTTGAGCTTCGCAAAATGAAGAAAGAACTCGCACTCATCCAAGATCATTTCATCGTCTGTGGCGGAGGTTCCACAGGCAGCCACATCGTTCAGGAATTCATCGACACCCACCAACCCTTTGTCTTGATCGAGCAAAACGAAGAGGTCCTCGAACAACTTCGCGTCCGATTTCCAGGGATCTTGTACGTGAAGGGCAACGCGATGGAGGAGCTGGTCCTTCACGAAGCGGGGATCGACCGGGCCAAAGGATTGGTCGCCGCGCTCCATCTCGACAGTGAGAACATGTTCTTGACAGTCAGCTCACACTTCTTCAACCCAACGATGAAGATCGCCGTCAAATGTGTCGAGCACCACAACACCGAGCTCTTTCGACGTGCTGGCGCGTCTTATGTTGTCAGTCCCCACTTCATCGGTGGGATGCGCCTTGCCTCCGAATTGCTGCGACCGCACGTCGTGAGCTTCCTCGACAAGATGCTCCGCAGCAAGCAAGACGGCGAATCCGTCCGTGTCTCAGAGGTCACCGTCACCCAACACAGCCCCCACCTGAACAAAACGCTCGAAGCCACAGACATCTATGGACATTGTGGACTTCAGGTCGTCGCCATTGGACATATCGACGATGACGACTTCACGTATAACCCACCTCCCTCCTCGATCTTGCGTGAAGGAAGTGTCCTCGTTGTCATCGGGACTTCAGTACAGATTACCTCACTGGAACGATTCATACGAGGCTGAGACAGCCTGCACAAAACGAATGAACAGTGGGTGAGGAAGTTCAAAGAGTGAGGAGAGCTGCGGGACAAAGAGGGTCGCGAGGAAGAAGGGGTGTCTTTGCAACTCAAGGAGCCTTGCCTGACCGTCCTGATCGCGTCCAGAGATAGAAAAGCCATGTTCTTCAAAGCGCGCCTCAAAAGATGGATGCAATCCAAAGGCGCAACGATATTCCTCGGTGATACGTGTGGTCTCGTACCATTTTACCGCGTTGGAGGTAGGTTCAAGCAATATCTCACCGCTCTCGCCGACGAGTGAACAGCCAAGAGGTGAGATGACGAGTTGTTCGGCATTGGGGGTGTATTCGGCGTGTTGTGCGTCAGTGATGTCGAGGACATGTCGTGCATATTCGAGGGCGACATGTTGAAATCCCTGACATGTCCCAAGTAGTGGGATCTGTTGTGTCCTCGCCCACTTGATCACGTGAAGAGCACCAGCCGGATCTTTGTACGTACCAGGCGCCATCAAGAAACCCGAAAAGACTTCGAGTTGTTCTTGTGAGAGACCGCCTGCGTCAGAGGTGTCGATCCACACGAGATCGATCTCGGTGTTGAGGTGATGGGCCGCGTGAAACAACGCCTCCTCAGTGGTCTCGTGGGTAAGACTGTTTTCTTTGTAGTCGCCGATGATTCCGACAAGCATTTCCTTTTCCTTTCGTCAAACATATCATCCAGATCGCACAACACCCCACCAAGATACGCCCAACACAGATGAACACAACCCCTCACAACACACATCCCGTTGACCCAACGCTTTGCATATGTGATAAAAAACGAACAACTCCTCCCTAAAGGCTGTCGGATAGAAAAAAGCGTAGAGGAAAAAGATGAAAAATAGACTCTGGATCAAACGGATTGTCGGGTTGATCGTCGCAATGTTTGTCGTGCTCTGTATCTTTGTCTATTGGACAAGACACTCTATACCGGGCCGCTCATACAACGGCCCGCTTCCGCCTTTGGGAAGCGCACAACAGCTCATACAGACAGAGCTGCGTAAACATCTCACACAACTCTCCAAAAAGATCGGCGCGAGACATGTCGGAGCGATGCAAAATATGAGGAGAGCAGAACATTATATTCACAACACCTTTCAGCGCCTTGGATACAAGGTACGGAAAGTTGGATTCCCTATGAACAAGCGCGCTGCGAAAGGGAAACAAAAGTGGGTCTACAATATCGAAGCCACCCAACCCGGACATACACATAACAAGGAACTTCTTGTGATTGGGGCTCACTATGACACAGTCCCTGGATGTCCAGGTGCAAATGATAATACAAGTGGGATCGCAGGTGTGCTCGTGCTCGCAAAACAGCTTCGTCAGCACACGTCCAACATCACCTTGCGCTTTGTAGGATTTGCAAACGAGGAACCTCCATATTTTCGTTCCTCTAAGATGGGAAGTCTATACTACGCCAGAACCGTTGAAGGGAAAAAGGAGAAGATCAAGGGCATGATCAGCTTGGAGACGATAGGATATTTCTCGGACAAGCCTGGAAGTCAACGATACCCTTTTCCGCTGGGATTGTTTTACCCATCAAAAGGCAACTTTATTGGTTTCGTGAGCAATTTCTCGTCTCGTTCCTTTTTACACCAAAACATTCGCTTATTTCGCCAACATGCCAAAATCCCTTCAGAGGGTGCTGCGACATTCTCTGAGCTGCCAGGTGTGGGGTGGTCTGATCATTGGTCTTTTTGGCAAGCTGGCTATCCAGCGATTATGGTGACGGACACAGCTCCTTATCGTTATCCCCACTATCACAAACAAACGGACACAGTCGATAAACTCAAACTGCGACACATGACGTGGGTCATCGATGGACTCATGAGCATGATTCGTAAGTGGACAAAATAAGACACCAGTGGATCTTATAATATGTCCCTCAAATAGCTCGAATACATCGAATCGCAGCTTCACGAAGAGCTTTGTCCCTTGGATCATCGAAGAGATAGAAGTCCATCTCCGTCAAACCATATGCAAACCCCATCTGGAGCGTTGGATCCGCATACGCAAAAGAACCCCCAGCCCCCGGCGTCCCATACGCCCGCGCATCACTCCCAAAAGGAAACCCAGGAAAAGGCTTCATATAACCGAGCGAAAACGACGTCGGCTGCGCAAGGACCCGATCAAGCAAACCATGCGCAGGTGGACGAGCAGCTTCTTCTACAGCCTTGATCGTCTCTTCGCCTAAGCCAAGCGCCTCCCCACCCACAGCGAGCAGGCCATATAACCTTGCCATACTCTCAACACGACCCAAACCACACACCGCCGGAACCTCTAATGACATCAACGCACGATCGTTAATATTCCTCGGATCTTTAAACACTGCCGGATTCTTCACCGTTTTGTTGAGCACAGAGAATGGGTTCATCAAAGCCGCCACAAAACGAATGGGCATCTTGTTTAACTGAAACACACTTGTCCACAATGGCTTGGTCTTCATCACCGCGATGCGTTCGTCCGGGATCACCTCAGGCAAACCAAAATAGAACTCCACACCAAGCGGTTCTGCGATCTCCTCCTGAAAAAACTGCCCCAAAGAACGACCCTTCGGATCACACCGACGAATCAACGCGCTCTCCAACCAACCCAACGTAACCGCGTGGTATCCATGATACTCACCAGCCTTCCAAAGAGGCTTTTGCTTTGCAAGCGCCGACTCCAAACGCGCAGTGTCCGCAATATCTTCCATACGAAGAGGTTCATCGATCGCACAACAACCCGCTTGATGAGACAACAACTGGCGCACAGTGATATCTCCCTTCCCCTCCTGTGCAAACTCTGGCCAGTACGAAGAGACCGTCCGATCAAAGTCGATATAACCACGTGCATGGGCCACCAACATCGATACACTTGAGATACCTTTGGAAGTCGACATCACAGGCACCATCGTGTCTTCTTGCCACACAGCCCCCGAAGACTCATCCCGATACCCACCCCACAAATCAACGACTTTCTTCCCCTCGTAGTATACAGCACAGGCAGCACCAGACTCCTTACCGTCCGCAAAGTTCTGACGAAAGACCTGCTCCACCTTCTCGAATCCTTCGGCAACCTCTCCAAAGATCAACGCAGCGCTCATGTTCACTCCTCCAACGTGTCGACACGCCAATAACGAAGAACTTTTCCTCTTGGAAGCAGCTTGTGTTTAGTCGGCTCCTGACTTTGTTCAAACCCAAGCACGATCATTTTTTTGTTGAGCTCGCTGTGATGTCCACGCCCCGGATCGATGACGATGATCTCACAGGTCGCCTTGGCGTGTTGGTCCAGAAAACAAGACAACGGCTCAGCGAAGCTGCGCTCATACAAAACATCACTGGCGATGAGCAGATCAAACGTACCCATCCCACTATCTTCATCGGCCCACCCTGTACGTACGAAGGGGATGTCACGCCCATGATTGATACGTACATTCTCTTGCATGAACGCTTCAGCATCGGGATGCTGGTCAGTCGAAGTGATATCAGCGAGGCGATGGTTAAGAACAAGACTTGCGAGACCTATACCACAACCAACTTCAAGAATGCGCTTGCCTCGAATATCGAAGTCGAGCATCAACTCTGCGAGGTAACGTCCAGTCTCCCAAACGATACCAAACAAGGGCCAGGAGGAGTTTGAAATGCCGAGCTCAAGAGCGATATCATCAGGATCATAGAATTGCATATTGTCACGCAAAGTCCGAACATGGATATCCAACCCATCGCTGAATTCGATGGTCTGGTAACGAAATCGAAGACTTGTCATGGCACACCTGTGGCAGGTCGAGTGATGCAAGGTGTGCGGACATCGCAAATCTTAACCGCTCAACGGTAAAGATCGACCGTACCTCACCCCACTGAAAGTCACAAGTTGTTTCTATGTGTATGATGTCTAGTTAGGATTTTTGCATCCGACGGCCTAAGACATGATACCACTCCACTAAAAACAAATGGTCCATCGTTGACAAAAACAACAGACGCTCAAGAGTTTACGAAGGCTACTTTCCACGTAATCTTATACTCCCCACCGCTCTCACCAAGTCCATACTCTCCCTGTCCGCGAATCCCCACAAAGTCCCCTGTTCCCGACTCCGCAAGGATCTCGAAGCGCCCAACAGCCTTCGCGTCTTCGTATATTCCAATGTCGCGGACGACAAAGCTCCCTTGTTTGTCACCAATGCTCCCAACCATTCGCTCAAGACCTGTGTACGAAGCCTTCCCTTCCTTGAGATACACCATCGTGTATTCTAGCATGCCCTTTCCCTCAAAGCCCCCCGTGTACGACTTCTTCACCTCTGCGCGGGCCATCTTCAGCTCACCTTCAGCCTCATGAATCGCCTTCTCATCCCAACCGTCAAACGAGTATGTCATCGTGATATCCATCTTCATCTCCTTTTGGGCCACCAAGCGGCCTCAGCTCTTGTTGATCTCAAATCATTTTGGTGCTACATCAATGCACGACACTGAACATATACAGAGTGAGTGCTTATGTATTGTAAAAATGCGACACATACAGGATAAAGCGATGGCTTCGCAGACATCTCTTCCACATGCGCGTGGGATCCTCAAACAACAAAAAGGCTTCGAGCGGTTCCAACTGTTCCGTCAGGCCCCTCCCGCAGATCTCGTCCCCTGGATCGAGAATTTCTGGGCGGTCCGGTGGGATCTTCGCGATCAACCACCTTACACACAACAGATCCTCCCACATCCCAACGTCGGCGTCTCCATCGAAGACAAAGCCTCTCGCATCGTCGGCCCTGTCAGTGGGATCTTCTCCTATACATTAGAAGAGCAAGGCGTCGTCTTTGGGACCAAATTCAAGCCCGGCGCGTTTGTCGACCTTTGGAACCAACCCATGTCGTCATTGACGGACAAAGAATACCCACTCGAACACCTCTTTGGTCCTCGCGCCCACACACTCGAAGCCGACGTCCTGTCCAAAGACACAGAGGAAGAGATGACGCTCCTCATGGCGGACTTTTGGCGGAGCGTCCTCACCTCATACGATCCGATCATTGAAGACCTCTGTTCGCTCATCGACCTGTTGGCAAACACCCCCACCCTCCTCAAAGTCGAAGACCTCGCGGCACAAACAGATCGCAGCGTCCGCTCCTTACAAAGGTTGTTTAAACACTATCTCGGTGTGTCCCCCAAGTGGGCGATCAAACGCTATCGCCTACTTGAAGCCGCTGAACGTATCGCCAACGCCCCTGATACGGACCTATCCCAGCTCGCCCTCGAACTCGAATACTTCGATCAAGCCCATTTCACCAGGGATTTTAAGTCCATTATCGGCGTCCCACCTGCACGTTACGCCAGCCAATTGTAAACATCTCAGCACCTCTCCCTACTCGTTCAATGTTCAGATGAACATATGTCACGATATGACACATGTTCAGTTAAAATGAGTCACGATCCAAATCACAATCCTTCAAACGAAAAGGGAGAATATCAATGTCTCAATCCACAGGAACATTTTGTTGGGCCGATCTCACAACGACTGACATGGGAAGCACCATCGAGTTTTACGGCAGCCTCTTTGGTTGGCAAACAGTCGAAGCACACAGCGAAGATCAACATTACATTTTCTTCACCAAAGACGGAAAACACGTCGGCGGCGCAGGACTCCTCACACAAGAGATGGTCGATAACGGCGCGCCAACTGTATGGACGTCTTACATCGCAACAGACAACGCCGATGAGACCGTCAAAAAAGTGGAAGCATTGGGTGGGAAGGTGATCATGCCCCCCGCCAAGATCGGAGACTCAGGCCGTGTCGCGATGATCGCGGAGCCTACAGGTGCAATCGTCGGTCTCTGGGAAGCTGATGGTCACAAAGGATTCGATGCTTTTGGAGAAGAACACACAGCGTGCTGGTTTGAGCTCGCGACACGTGAACCCCAAACAAGCCTCACCTTCTTCAAGGAGCTCCTTGGTTGGGAAGGGAAGACTGAAGAGATGCCCCACACCTCCTACACAACGTTGACGCAGGGAGACAAAGACTTTGGTGGGATCATCCAGATGAACGAACAATGGGGTGAGATGCCTGCACACTGGATGATCTACTTCGACGTCAAAGATATCGAAGCTTCCTGCAAAAAAGTGGAAGAGCTGGGCGGCAAGATCTGTGTCCCCATCACTGATATTGGTGTCGGCTCCTTCTCCGTAATCGACGATCCCAACGGCTCAACCTTCACCCTCTTCCAGGGAAAATCATAAGGTTACGGCCATCTCCAACATTTAAGGCTTTCCCGATCACATAGATGCGCGGTATGATGACGCTCATGAGTCAACATGCCCTGACAGGATTGGGAGCCTAATGAGTTATTCATTCCGCTTTTTTGGACACTTCGAGATCCTCGAAGACAACGCGCCTGCATCATCGAAACTTCGCGGTAAGACCCTCGCGATGGTCGCATACCTCGCCTGCAATGCCCGTCCACAGCCCAGGCAAGTGCTCGCTGAGCTGTTCTGCTCCGAAACCGATGACCGCGCCGCCTCCCTCCGCTGGCACCTCAGCCGCATCCGCAAAGATCTCGGAAAAGAATTCCTCCACGCTGACGGCCCTCGACTCTCCATCCAATACCCACGAGAACACACCGATATCCATCAATTTGAACACACACTCTCCACAGATCTCGAACAACGTACCACCGCACAACTTCAAACCGCACTCGAACTCTATCAAGGCGAATTTCTCAAGGGCTTTAACCTCAAACAAGCCCCGCACTTCGAGATCTGGCTCTCCGGTGAACGGAGCCGACTCGCGCTCCTCTACGAAAAAGGCACAAAAATCCTCATCCAACAACTCGTCGAGCAAGCACACCACACAGAGGCCATCAAGTGGTCACAACGAATCCTCGAATTGGACCCCCTCAGAGAAGAGATACACAGCCTCTTGATGTGGCTTTACGCTCGAAATGGCCAACGTGACGCCGCAATCCAACAATACGAGTTGTGCAAACAACTCAGACAAGAACAACTCGACATCGAGCTGACCGACGAAACAGAAGAACTCTATCAACAAGTGCTCGAAGGTGACTTCAGCCCCACTTACACCTCATTCCTCGGCACGACACAACCCAAGACACAGGCAGCCACGCCAACAACGACACTCCTCGGCCGCGCAACGCAACAACAACAACTCCTCGAACGCTGGCAACAAACACAGCAAGGACAACACCACTGTGTCCTGATCGAAGCGGAATCAGGCAACGGCAAGACCGCGCTGGTTCGAGAGTTCACGACACATCACTCACCCGACCTGCTCGAAGAGCGTTGCCAACCAGGTGACCAACAGCTTCCCTACATGGTCTGGAGCCGATTGCTACGTCCCTTACTCGATGATCTTCTTGTACAGACGGGCACCTCCCACTCATTTGTCCTCGAACAAGTCATCCGACTCTTCCCACAATGGGGAATGCAACACGTCGATCAGCCACCTCAACCCCTCCCACACACACCAGAAGACACCTACCGCTTCTTCACCGCCCTCTCCACACTCCTGACCTCAAAAGAAGGTCGCCCCATCGTGATCTTTCTCGATGACCTCCACTGGGCCGATGAAGCCAGCCTCGAATTGTTCGACTTCCTGCTCAATCCCCCCGCCAATCAACCACATGGAAGCCTGCTCATCGGGTGCATGAGAGACGAAGACACCCACCCCTTGTTGCAAAATATCAAACAAAAGTCCCGCACAGACGAACAGATTCAACTCATCAAGCTCCCACCACTCACACAAGATGACCTGCTCCCTGCGCTCCAGTCATCCTTTCCAGCCCTCCAACAAGATGAACACACAGCGCTCTGTGACAAGATCCTCACCTACACCAAAGGCAACGCGCTCTACACACAAGAATACCTCGAACAATGGGACCCCTCCCAACCCAATGACTTTGTCCCTGTCTCCGAAAAAATCCAGTCCGTACTCCAACAAGCGCTCGATACATTCCCACAAGCCCACCGACAATGTATCGAATGTATCGCCCTCTTTGCACACCCCGTTCACTTCACACAGCTTCAGCGCGCAAGTCAGCTCAGCGAAGAAGATGTCATGCGCGCTGTCGAGCGTGGGCTTCAAAAACATCTGCTCCTATCCCACGGACAACCCTCCAACAGGACCTACGGATTCCGCCACATCCTGCTTCAACACACCTTACGTGAACAGATCAGCCCTGTACGAAAGCAACTTCTCCACAAACGTATCGCCCTCGCCCTCGAACAAACCAAAGGGCATCCCACACAACTCGCACACCATTGGCGCTATGCCGGTGACACAGAGAAAGAGCGCACCTACCTCCAGCTCGTGATCGACACAGCCCGCACACAAAAAGCCTACGAAGAGGCGATCCAATGGCTTAAGCGAGGTCTATTCATTTGCAAAGGGACCACAGCCGCGCTGCCCTTTTACAAGGATCTGGCAGAGATCTACATGGCACAGCGACAATTCACACTTGCCCAACCCCTACTCAAAGAATACGCCTCACAAGCCCGCTCACTGCGAGATGATGAACATATCCTCTTGAGCACACTCGCCAATGGTCGCCTGTACAGACGCCAAGGAGAACACAGCTCCGCCCGCCGTTGGCTGCGAAAAGCTCTACACTTTGCCCAAAGCAAAGACCTTCACGATCTGGAGATCCAGGTGCTCAACAGCCTGATCAAAAGTGACCGACAAGAAGGTCTGTTCGACAGCGCGCTCCAATACAGCCAACAGAAGATCGACCTCGCGCAACAACTCAGCAACAACCGCTATCTCTCAGAAGGCTACGCCGCGCTCGGCAGCATCTACATCCAACAAGGTGCCTTTGAGCGCGCACTGGAGACGTTTGAAAAGACCCTTCAGCTCGCCATCGACGAAGAAGAACAGCTCCTGCACGAAGAAGAGCAGCTGTCCTTTGGTGACGAAAGTCAATTCACGATCAGTCGGATTATGGGCTCCTCCGGCTTCTTTGCCAACGAGCAAGATAAGTACATCGAAGCCCTTCAGTACTTTGAAGAGCAGATGATGTGGCTCGATGAAGCTGGTGAAGAAGCTCGCCTGCGCCGTGGACTCGAACATCTCAGTAAGTGGCACGTTTGGATGGGCAATGTCGAACGCGCCCTCGACTTTCTTCAACAACACTTCGCCCTCGCGACACGCCAATTCAGCATCCCAGGGATCTGCAAAGCCGCCGGAAATATCGGACAACTTTACTGTCAGCTCGGTGCCCTCCCACAGGCTTACACCTGCTTCGCCTACAAACTCTCCATGGGACTCGACCTCAAATCCCCCGACCTCGTCGTCGATGCGCTCAACGAAATGCTCTCTCTCCAAGCCCGACAACAGCTCGATGACGACTTCGACGCGTTCTTTTCACTCGCGCAGATACTGTGTACAGAACACGGCCTGTTTTACCAACAAGCAGAAGGGCTCTACATCCAGGCCTGGCGTCGACACAGACAAGGCTTGCCTGATCCCAATACACCATTGTCCGAGTGCATCAAGCTCAACACAACATCTCTCCAGGCACGTGACCTCTCCCTCTGGACAGCATGTCTCCAGGCAGAGCTTGCCATGACCTCTACCCCAACACCCGATACAGACGAGATCATCACTTCACTCGAACACACCTTCTCCGACGCAACGCCGACAGAGAGGCTGCTACAATACGACACGATGAGGCACATCTACACAGCCCTCAATCGTCCCCAAGACGCTCAGACAGCGCTCGAACAGATCACCATGTCGGGCACAAAGTACACACCCCCCTCCACGCTCCCCTATCACTTTGTCCACACCCTGCTCCAGACGACACCACTCGATTTGCCCGCACTTCCCAAGCAAATGAGAGCACCAAAGTCTCGTTCACTGCTCAAGCGGGCCAAAAAACTCCTCCCAAAAGAGAAGAGACAAGAGCTGTCATGACAGATGTGCGCAACCAGACCGTCGCAGGACGTTACCAGCTTCGTCAACTTGTAGGGAAAGGTGGGATGGGCAACGTCTTTGAAGCCTACGACACACAACAAGAAGACCTCGTCGCGCTCAAGCTGCTCAAATTCCCTGAAGACGCGACACATATCAAAGAATTAGAGAAGCGGATGCAGCGCGAGATCAACGCTCTCCGCCTCGTCAATGATTCGCGGATTATCCGCCTGTTCGACGCAGGCCGAGACGAACAGCTCGGTGTCTACTACACTATGGAGCTGCTCCCCCACTGTATCACCCTCAAAGAATACGCCGAGCAACACAATCCCTCCGTCGAATCGCTCCTTCATATCTTGCGCGAGCTCTTGCTGGGCTTACAAGCTGTCCACCAAGAGAAGCTCGTCCACAGGGATCTTAAGCCCTCCAACATTCTGTGTTTACCTGAGACCAAACCGCTCCAACTGAAGATCATCGACTTTGGGATCGCTCGTTGGTTTTCCGAGCTGGATCTGACGAGTTTGACCGTCGAAACACAAACAGGAACGGTCCTCGGTTCCCCCGGCTACATGCCACCGGAGATGTGGCGTGGAGACGATATCGATGAACGCACAGACCTCTATCAGATCGGTATTCTCGCATATGAATTACTCGCAGGAGAGTTGCCCTTCATCGGCACACCTCATCAGTTGATGTTCCAACACCTGCACAATCCAATGCCCGATCTCGTCGACGTCTTACAGGAACGCTTTGAAGATGTTGACAGGGCGCTCGCTGAGGCGATCAACGATTGGGCCGAAGAGATCACAGAGAAAGATCCAGAAGATCGCTTCGAGGACGCCACAGACGCTCACAAAGCCTTGCCACATTATGGTTTACCGACAGGTGAGATCTTCTCGCAAGCGCGGGATGATGCGCGGCAAACACAGGTCCCGCCAGTCTTCCAGATTTACTCTCCTCTTGTCCAGTTCGACAAAGAAGACAAAAACACACCACACGAAGAAGACAAAGAAGAAGAGCCTCCTGCCCGCGTCACCTCTTCACAACCAATCCACGAGACTCCAACCACACAAACACCATCTGCCCCCCGAACGCGTCCTCTATATGTTGTCGTGTTCGGTGTGTTGATCATCGGTGTTTTGCTTGGGGTGTGGTCTTTTCTCTCACGACAACCACAACACAACGCGACACAAAAGACCCCACCGACAAAGCGCCAGACCAAAAAGGAACAACAACCCAAAGCCATCACACCCCCTCCACAGAAACGCCCCTCAGCACGAACAGTGTCTCCTTCACAGCGCCGCAAGATCGTCACCAAACGATACACTCCTCCCGTCAAACGACGAAACAGACCTCTCAAGAGAAGACGCACGATTCGCCGTCGCTTCCCGCAAGTCCGACGACCAGGTCTCGAAGACACACTGCCTTGAGCTGTTCCTGTGGAGATGTGGTATAGTTTGTTTTTTGTAAGGCCGTACCCTTTTGTCATCCAACGGCTTTAGGCTGCCCTTTGTGTTCGTCTCGTTTTCCGTTTCCTTTTTTCCATCCGGCGGCCTTAAACCAAAGAGAGAAGTATGTTTGTGTTTCAGTGTTGTCGCTTCTTTGTGGTTGTTGTGTTTGTGTTGACACTCCAGCCTTCCTTGTCACAGGCCAAACGACCCATTGACCGCTCCTTCGTGATCAAGATGAATCGCTTGCTCAGCAAAGCTCGCCAAGACTTCGCGACGAGGCGATTTGATAGTATGAGACGGCAACTCGTCCAGGCCGAAGATCTGCTCAAGACCTACGGCCCCCATCCAGGTGTCCCCTCCTTTGACAACGCCGTGCTGTGGTATCACCTGCTCCGTTACAAATACTTTATGAACAAAGGAGCGCTGCCCCCCTCCCGAGCGCTCGAAGCGTATCATGACAAACAAGAAATCCAACACGATCTGCGACAACTCCAACGCACACAGACACACTTCACGAAGGGGCTGTTTCACCTAGAACAGTACAACAAACTCTTTCGCTCATTGAGCAAGCGACTCAAAACCAAAGAAGCCCTCGCCCTCGTCAACACACTCAGTCAGGAGGGGATCCTGCGCAATAGACTCTCCATCGTAAAGCTGCGCGTTTTTCGGCTCAAAAGACTCATCAAAGGGTGGAAGCGACGACGTCGTGTGAAGCTCTCCAAACAAGATCAGGAGGCGACCAAGCGCCTGAAAGAGATCCGCAAGATGCAGCTCACCATGAAGAAAACGTTCAAAACACAAGCGCTACGCCTATTTAAGGCACAAAACATGTACGACAGATGGCAACGAGAGCGCCGACAAAGGGCGCTGGTCAGCCAACGTCTTCACATCGCAGGTTGGATCGGGGTTGGGCTGGGTGTCGTCTGTGGTGTGGCTGGTGTTGGGCTTCATCTCGAATCAGATGCCTGGGTGATCCAAGATGAACAAAAGAAGTACAGCCCTGTTGAAGGTCGTCAGTGGAGACAGGCCGCCCTCGCGTCGTGGATCACAGGGGGCGCGTTGCTGCTCGCAGGTGTCACGTCGTTGATCACGTCTGCGGCGATCGCACCTTCCAAACAAGAAGCGCTTGTGCACATGTACCGCTCACAACAGATTGTCTTGGAACAAGATGATAAAGATGAGAAGAAAAAGAAGTGAAGAGCTGTGGGGAGAACAAAAAAACGACACAACCAACCCCAACCAGGAGCTCTGGTTGGGGTTGTCTGTACCGAGAACTATGAAACGTATGATATCGTTTGCTCAACGTGGTTTCTCAAGCCACTCCCAAACGAGACGTCCCATCCACTTTACAACGTAGGAGGTCATTGAAATACAGTTTGTTGAGACTGTATTTCACAGGATCACTCCCGTTTACTTCGTTGCTTTTTGGTGTTCATGATAACCTCCTGTTGCCGGATATGGACCTCTATCACCAGGTCTCCCTGGTGCGTTTTGTATCACCCTTGATGGTTTTCTCGGGGACCATCAGGGCCGAAGATCGTGTCAGATCTTCTCAAGCATCGTTTATCGAAATGATTGAGCTGTTGCATGTCTCAATGGATGCTTGTTTTCGTATGGGCTGTTTCTTGGTTCGCTTTGAAACAGACTATGGTTTTGTTGTAAGAATACATCGTCACACCATCGTCACACAGCAGAACGAATCCGATAAGCAACTTATTTATATAAAGAAAAAAGACACCGTATATTTGCACAAAGACCACATGTGACGCACGTGAGACGAAACGTCACGGCTATCATCCACGCCAAAAAGAGCTTGCCTCTTGTGCTTGTTGCTCATAGATAAGAACACATCTGCTCTCCGCTAAGTTACGAAGCAATAGAAAGGCCCGCGTCATGGACATTTCCCAACACATTCAGGTACATCTCGCCACACAAGAGATCAGTATAGAGACTGGTAGGCTTGCACCCCAAGCAGACACCTCGCTTGTTCTCCGTCACAAAAAAAGCATGATCTTATCGACGCTGACGATCCCATATAAGCCCATGAAAAAAGGACAGAATACTCTCTCCGTTGAGTATCGAGAGCGTTTATCAGCGGCCGATCTGATCCCAGGCAATTACTTTCGTCGTGAGGCGCGTCCAAGTGAACACGAGATCCTGATCGGACGCATGATCGCACGTGCCATTCGTCCAGCCTTCCCAAGCCATTACGAAGGCGATCCCCATCTCCACATTATCATCTATAGCGCCGATCCCACCTCTGACATCGAAGCTCTAGCCCTCCTCGCAGCGGGCCTCACACTCTACATCTCACCTCTTCCCGTCGACACACTCGTCGCAGGATGTCGCGTCTTTCATCATCCATCAAAAGGATGCACGTTCGACAAACCTTCCTTCTCAGGTCATCAATTGCCTACAGATCAAGGTCTCTTTGTCGCCATGAGTGAGCACGGTGTGACGATGCTCGATGGCCCCCTCGCCAACCACTCCACACAGCAAATCATCGAATCATGTACGTTCGCACAAGAAGCGCTCACGCCGTTGCTTACACAACTCCAGCGAGACCTCACCTCCCCCTCTTCTCAAGCCCCCCTTCCTGCGACGAAGACCTCGCTCTTTGACGCCCTCCAAGCGCACATGGACAATTGGGGACAGTACGATAAACGATCGTTTTATAAAGAGAGTCACACATTGTACAACGCTCTCAAAGAGGACGATCCGATACTCGACGAAGAGCACTTCCAGGACGAACTCAAGCACTTTGTCCGCCGACAAACGCTTGATCATGGTCGCCTTGACGGTCGCGCGGCAGATCAACTTCGAGCGTTGGATGCCGAGACCACGATGCTCCCTATGGCACAAGGCTCTGCGTTCTTCGCGAGAGGACTCACACAGGCGCTTGTCACCGCAGTCGTCGCGGATGCCAAACTCTCACAAGAGCACCAAAGCCTCCAGGGACGTTACAGCCAAGCTCTGATCGTCCACTACAACTTCCCTGGATTCGCGGTCAACAACGCCAACCCCTTCCAGGCGACGGGATTTCGCGAACATGGTCACGGACACCTCGCGAGAAAGGCGCTCTTACACGCGCTCCCCAAACGCTTTTTGGCACAATACACACTCAGGATCGCCTCGGACATCACCTCCTCTGATGGCTCTTCCTCTATGGCGACGGTCTGTGGCGCGAGCCTCGCGATGATGGACGCAGGCCTCCCCCTCGATCAACACATCGCCGGCGTCTCCGTCGGTATGATCCAGGACGATGAACAAACACTCTTCCTCACGGACATCTGTGAACTCGAAGATTTTTACGGTGATATGGATCTGAAAGTCACAGGACACAAAGGCGGATTCACAGCGCTACAGCTCGACCTGAAGTGCCACGGGCTCCCTATCCCACTCTTACAACAAGCCCTCGAACGAGCACGTGCAGGACTCGACACTTTGCTCACAAAGATGGATGAATGCCTCCCCACACCACGTGTGCGGGAAGTCCAACCAGAACAAGCTGAACACCAACTACAATTTCAGGTCAAACGCTCACAGATCGGCAGAGTCATCGGTCCAGGTGGGAGCAACATCAAAGCACTCGAAGCCCTCCTGCCCATCAGACTTCGTATCGAACGCAATGGACAGGCAGAGCTCAGGACAAAACAAAAACCCCTCATCCGTGTCGTCCGAAGCCAACTCAAGGCGCTTACCCTCGACCTTCACAAAGACAAACCTTACCTCGGTCTCGTCTTCAGCGTCGAACAAGAGAACATCTCATTTCGCATCGGAAGTCACATCGGAACCATTCAGGGCTGCGAAGACACAAACCTCCAAGTGGGTGCAGAGATCATGGTCATCCCAACGGGAGTCGATCCCCAAGGCCAATTGACCTTTCGCATGCCCTCTAAAGAAGAATATCCCCACACAGACGCGCTCAACTACATCCCCTGAGACAGCCTCTCAAAGACATTCACATGCGATTCCAAAAACGCACCCATCGATGATCCAGCCCTTCAATACGTTCAGCCAACGCACGATCAACGATGGAAAAGGAACACTGTGGTGATTGTACGATCGCCGCGTCTCCGCTGCGCAACATCATCGCCCCATCTTCTGACACCATCACGTAAGGCAACCTGCCATCGCGGCCTTCGAAGTACCAGCGACACTTGCCCTTGAGTGATTGTGGCCAGGAGAAGGACTTGATAAGACCGACGATCTGTTCGTTTTCTTTGGATTGCTTACCAGACATCTTTACCTCTATGGGATCGTCAAAAAGCGCAGCGCCGCGACGAGTTTGTCATCTTCAAATTGGAAACGGTCGAAGACGATCTGTGCGTCGATCTCTTTGCCCTCTCCAAGTGGGATTTGTGTGCGCGCAAGGTCGAACAGTTCGAAAGGTTCTTGCCGTAGACGCTCATTGATTGCGGACGTCAACTCCTGCAAGATGATCTGCACACTTTGCTTGGCAAACCCCCACATTTCATCGAAGAGACGTGGTTTTGCAGACTGACTAAATTCTCCCATCTCCATCCGCAAGCTGTTGAGATGGAGCACAGCGTAACCTTTCGAGCCTTTGGCGCTCAGGGCGACCCCGACAGAGGGTGCATAGAGCTTAAAGGGCAGCGACTCAAATTGCCGCTCTCCGAGCAACGGGACGCGGCAGTAAAATTTAAACTCATTTGTGATCTCAAGACTTGGATGCCCCTTACCGTCAGCGATGGAGAGGCTAAAGTCGTGCAGCCTCATGGGCCCTCCGACCTTCAAGTAGTATCCACGGCGATGTTGTTCGACGTACTTCTCAAGTGTCAGGGAGTAGTCGAGCTCTTTGAGCAACGTGTCGATGGCAAATTGTGTGATCTCACAATGCATCGAGAACAAGAGTTGGGGTTCATAGGTCGTCAGTTCAGTCACAGTATCCTCACCAACAAAGCAATCAACGTGTCTGTTTGTGCCGCTCACCTTACAAGATGACACAACAAACACCGCAAACATTCTTCCTTGTACACGTCCATCATACACAGGATCCCCTCACTCCCCAAAAAAAGAACAACCACCAAAGTGCGCAATCCCCCACCAAATGGAGAGAGCACCAGAATCAGCAACAGCGGGTCCACATTTCACAAAAATCTGCTATAATCCAGCGACAACAACAACGAAAGTGGGTGTCTATCCCCCACATCAAGAGACCCCAAACATGGGTGAAGCATTGAGTAAACGACGAGTATCACACAACACATACACTTTTTTCCTTGCGGTGGCCTTGCTCCTGCTCACGAGCTGCCAAGGCACACAACAAACTCTCCGCACACCAGAGGTCACGAAGCCGACGAAGCCGATGATGTGGCTCGATTACCAAAGTGTACAGACTGCGCCCGCCTTCTACGAGCCGATGCTCGCGAGCCATAAACGAGCGCTCCAGGTCAAGCAAGTCCAACATCAAACCACACAGCCCAGGGAGCGGGATAAAGACGCGCAACCTCCGCTTGTCTTCACACAACAATACCTGCAACGCTACCAACCCAACAGCAGCCAGCAGCATCCAGAGCTTCCGTACGATCTGCGCGCGATGATGCCTCTGCATCAGTGGGCGCAGAAACTCACGCCCTTCTCCTCGCCCTCCCTGCGTAGCTGCCGTCCCAAAATCCTGACCCGCGCACGCTACGACATCGGCCGCCGCGTATTTAAATGTTCAACGCGACATGCTCGTGCGATCCGCTACCGCAACGACTGCTCAGGTTGGGTTCGATGTGTATACGCACACTTCGGCGTCGACCTGTTTTACGTCCCAGGTGTACGTGCACGAAGTGGCACCTACTTGTTATACAACTACATCAAGTCACACGGCTTTATGCATCGTGGCACGCCTGCCGCCGGTGACCTCGTCTTTTGGCATGGCACAATCGACCGCAACAAGAACGGCCGCCTCGATGACGACCCCCTCACACACGTAGGACTCGTCGAAGGTGTCGATCCAGACGGACGTGTACGTATTCTTCACACGGGCTACAAACCCAAACCGGGTGTCCACCGCATCTATATGTATCTACGCAACCCCTCTCTCCATAAGAAAGAACTCGCATCGAGACGAGCGAGACCCACACAAAAAGCCAAGATCCAGATGCGTATCGTCACGCGACTCGAACACCCCCACAAGTGCCGTCGCGCCAAGCAAGAGCTGAGCCTCTGCCGACTCAGTGGTAAAGACTGCCGCACACAACAACACCAACGACGGCTGCTGTGCAAAACAAAGAAGGTCAAGAGCTTCACGATGCTCGGCGCCCCTGTCGCAACACACACACGGACATACAACAGCATCCTCGTCGGAGGCAAGAGCACCAGACGCCCTCACCTTGGCCGCACAACAGGCGAACTCTTCGCAGGCTTCGGGACACTCTCTCGTTGTCCTGGAAAGTGAGCGCGGTTTGACACGGCTCGCAAGAGCCGCTAGAACAAAGAATACCCTGTGAGCGACGAGCTTGCATATACCAGCCCTGTTTCGTAGATAACCTCGTCTTGATGGATGGTCCCCAGCCAAGAAGACCCGCAAAGGAAGGCGAACTCTCGATGATCAAGGAACGCCCGGAGTGCCCACAATGTGGTGAAGATCTTCGCAACTCGCGAACACAGTTTTGCCCCTCCTGCCGCTTCCCTCTGATGCTCGTCGCGGGCAAATACCAATTCGAAACACTCCTCGACAAAGGCGGCTTCTCCCTCCTCTACGAAGCCACACACACAGGTCTCTCCCAAGGCAACAAGCGCGTCATCAAGGTCCTCAAGTCAGATCTCTTCGACGAAGGTGAAGAGCAAGTCCGCTTCGAGCGCGAGGTCGAGCTGACGATGTTGCTCTCCCTCGAAAATGAACACATCGTTCAGATATTCGACGACTTCGGACAAATCCCCAATCTCGGCTGCTACTTTGTCATGGAGAAGTTGCGCGGCTGTACGCTCAAACACATCCTCCGAAAAGGCAAAGAACTCGACGTCAAGCTGGCCTTCCACATCTTCCGCCAGCTGTGCTTTGCGCTCCACGCAGCCCATCTCCGAGACATCGTCCACAGGGATCTCAAGCCTGCCAATATCTTCTTGATCCAGCGCGAGACCAACCCATTCTTCGTCAAGCTCCTCGACTTTGGTATTGCCCGCCCCATCATCGATAAACACAACGAAGACGTCACCAAACAGGCGATCGGGACACCTGATTACATGTCCCCCGAACAATGTCTCAACCGCGCAGTTGACGCACGTTCTGATGTGTACTCTCTCGCGATCTTGTTGTATCGACTGCTCACAGGTGTCACCCCCTATCACGAGGAGAAAAAGAACGCCGGCGGTTCAGCCCTCCCCGTCTTGCAAGCGCAGGTCACCAAACCTGCACCTCTCATGCGCACAACTCGTCCCGATCTCGACATCCAAGAAGGCCTGGACAATGCGCTCCAAAAAGCCCTGAGTAAAGATCCCAAAAAACGTTACGCTTCCGCTAGAGAGCTGTGGGACGCCGTCGCACAATTTGCGCCTCCCACCTCTTTCGAGATGTTGAAGACTTTCCAGGACGGGATGCTCCAACAAGTCTCCTCCCAACAGCCAGCCAACGCACAGCAGGAAAAGAACAAACACACAGCGGACACGCTCCCACCACCTCCAGAGGTCCAAACACCTGCTCCAGACGAATCCACCAGCTCCCCAAAGCCACTCCCACCACCGCCCCAGGTCGAGACCCCTTCGCCCGCCAAGCCCTCGTCGGCGTTTGATACCACCGCACCCCCAGAGCCCCCAAGTGGCACAGATTTGACAGCGCTTCCACGTCCTCCGACGGTCTCCAAAGATGATGACGCTCCAACATCTTTTTCGGCCGCAGCGTCCTTTGGATTTCCATCCTCACAAGGCTCAACTCCGCTCTCACAAAGCATCGACGCTGCATTTGGTCGGCAAGAAGAGAAAGACAAGACGAACCCATTCACTGCGGCTGTGCAGGACACAAACACCAAAGAAAATTATCTCGACGGGATGGTAGACCTCGATGATATCGATGACGATCATATCGAGCCGACAGAGCTCAAACCCATCCCCCCTGAAGACATGGGGTTACCTGCCCAAAAAGCCGACCCAACCTACGAGAGCATTCAGGTTGTCCCTGCCCCAGGCAACGTCGCAGAGACCATCCAACAGGTCGTCACGCCTGAGATGATGGTTGAATACGATGACAACGGCAACCCCATCAATGAACCGACCCCTCCAAAAAGAGCACCACGAAGAGCACGCATGTCATGGGATGAAACCCCTGAGACATTCCAGGACAAGCTCAAACTCAAAGCTGAAGACCTCACGCTCTGGTTCTCAGAGATGAAAGAACATGCTCAAACCCCCGAAGGCCGCAAAGAAGTGGTCCTCAATATCCTCCCCTGGACGCTCCTGTTTTTCGGATTCATGCTCATGATCCTTGGACTCTTACGCACCTGCTAACAAAGTAACATCAACCACCACAAAAATGCTCGACACACCACTTGACACCTACCACACAGGTTTATATCCTATCCTGGAATGCTCGTTCCAGAAAACATACAGAGGCGATCGTGACAGGTATCAAACAATTCGATCCACAAGAGGTCCTTGATAAGGCAACAGTGCTGTTCCAGTGCAAAGGCTTTACAGCAACCTCCATGCAAGACATTGTCGGCACATTGGGGATCAGTCGAGGGAGTCTTTACGACACATTTGGAAACAAACAAGCCCTCTATATCGCAGCGCTTAAAAATTACCACCACCAACAATTCCAACAGATGAAGCAATTGCTCGAAGAAGCCCCTACTGCCAAATCAGGTATCAAGACACTCCTCGGCCACATCGCCGGTATGAGTCAGGGCACAAACGGACGCCTCGGATGTCTCATCGGGAACACCATTATCGAACGAGCCATACACGATAAAGAGTCCGAAGACATCGCAACAAACGCCGTCACACAGAACATCCGTCTTTTAACAGAGACTTTGCAAAGAGCACAACAAGAAGGCGACTTCCCGAAAGAACGCGACCCCGAACAAGCTGCACGTCTGCTCCAAACAAATATGCAAGGACTCGTCCTCATGGGTGTCGCGCTCCCTTCAATCGCAACACTTCAACAAATCGCAGATGACATGTTCAACTCACTCTTCCAGTAAGCTCGCATGAGGTCGTGTGCGGTGTTTTTTTACCCCATCTTGGAACGATGATTCCAAGAACAAAGGAGATACAGATGAAAAAGATCGTGTTATGGGGACTTGGGATTCTTGTCGTGCTCGGTGTGATAGGTGCGGTGATGATCAATCGATTGTCCGACTTGCGGACACCAGAGCTAAAGAAAGGTGTCACCAAACAGGCCGAAGAAAAGGGGCGCACATTGCTCAAGGCAAGTATCGAGGCGCTGGGGGGATGGAAGCGCTGGCAAGCGTACAGAGAAAAGATCGTCCGTGTGGAGATCAAAGATACGTGGAAGCCGAGCTTTATGGTCAGTCTCGTCCTGCCCAAACACATCAACAAAAAACAAATGCAGCTCTTTTTCCGTCCCAAAGAGAGAAACAGCCGCTTGCGATTTCTCGAAGGACCACGCAAGGGTACGGAGTGGGGCATCAAGCAAGGCGCGACCTACACCGTCGACAAACAAGGCAACACCAAATGGAAAAAGGACAACAGCATTCGATTTTATCTCCCAACATACCAATACTTCATGTTCATGCCATTTTACCTGCTTGAGGCACAACTCATCGCCTACGCCGGTGAACGAACACTACATGGCAAGACCTACGACCTCGTCTTTGCCACATGGAAAACGTACAAACCCCACCGCAAGATGGACCAATACCTGATCTGGATCGAACGCAAAACCAAGCATGTCCACTTTGTACAGTACACGGTTCGTGATATGCTCGCGAGTATCACAGGAACAGGCAAAGCGTCGAAGTACAAAAAGACCGATGGGCTGTTGCTCGCACATCGTTGGAAAGTCATGAGCAAACCACAAAGTGAGAAGGACTGGATGCATATCATGGAGTATCGCTCCTTCTCTCTCGCCCCCAAACTTCCACACACATATCTTCAGCCTGGACCACAAAACAACCCAACCTCAAAGGAGTCAAAATGATCGCAGTCATGGGTGGTATCACAGTCATTGCAGGCTGTATCATGTTGGTGCTCCTCCTCAGGCAAATCGCACAACCAAAGATACAAGCACATGTAGACCTCGTTGAATACAAAGTCGCAGAAGGTTCACCCCACCAAAAGAAACACTTACACGGCACAGTGACGTATTCTTTTCGAGGAGAGCAACGTTCGCAGAGTATCCTCCTCAAGACCACCTGTCAGCCAGGCGCTCGCATCCCCCTCTCAGTGAACCCAAAAAACGGCAAGGTTGTACATTATTCTCCCGTCCGAGAAGCCCTCGCAACAATCATCGTATTTGTCGTCGGCTTTGTGATGATTGGCCTCAGCTACTACATCGCAAACAAACTCTCCTGACCCCCTACTGGACACCTAATGTTGCTCGCAAGCCGAGATGGTCGGAGAGGTAGATCCCACCAGACAAAGGTTTCAAGAAAAGCCGCTTGCCGTCCTTCGCTTGTAAAGGAAGCGCCGCTGACGGTTGCGCCATAAACAAGAAATCAATCCGTATAGATGGATTCTTTGCAGGAAATGTAAGTCCTGTATCGTATCCCTTCAGCAGATCGGAAAAGGCCATCGCGCCTGTTGGTTGGTTTTGTTTGCCCATATTCGTGATGGGTGTCGTTTGTTGTTTGGCGTTAAAATCTCCCACCACGATCCGCGCATTCCCCCACGCCTCGTTTGAAGACAATACATCCTTTAATGTATCGACTTGTTTCACACGCCAGCTCTCATGGTCGCTCCTATAAGAGAGGTGGATCGAACCCAATGATACGACGCCAACAGGTGTCGCAAGACGCGCCCACAACATCTTACGTGGGAACGCGCCTGTTGGTGGTGTCCCCGTTGCAGGGAGCGGTGTGTGATGGTGTTCAATGACAGGCACTCTCGTGAGCAATCCCAGCCCTTCTTGGTAGGAAACACCGCCATGTGTCGCCGTGTGTGTCGGCACAAAGATCGAATGGTATGTCCCCGCTCCGGCCTTTTTGAGCAACGTGGCGAGTGTCTTCGCGGAGTCGGCACCTCCGGCGCTCGGAGCACAGACCTCTTGTAGGCCAATCACGTCCAACTGCAATGTCGCCCACTGTTTGGCCAACGCCTGGAATCGCGTGTTTGGAGATTCGATCAGACAATGTAAATTCATCGCGCCGATCCTGAATGTCGCGCCCACTTTGACGACCACAGCTACACCCAGCTCACGAAGTGTCACACCATCGTCCGTCCCTTTACGCCCATAATCACTACGATCAGCGACTTGCCACGGGCCTTTGTACAGAGAATACCGATAGGCGTAATGATACAGACCAGCTTGTTGCGCCGGGAGTGTCGCGCTGTATTCGTGGTTGTTGCTGCCAAGACCGGTGTTCTTGACGTAGGTAGCGCTGACCCACTTCCATTGCGCCGGATGGCTGTGTGGCGTCGTCCCCCACGGTCCAAATCCAAGCTCCGCCCGAAGCCCAGGATGCGCAGCCTTCACAGTGTCAGTCAGCCCCTTCACGTACACTTGTCCATAAATCGCCCTGCTCGCCTTTCCCTCCTTAAACGTCACAGAAGGCGGCCACTGCAAACTTGCCCAATTGATATTGGACTGTACTTTCTCCAGGAGAATATCATCAGGAGTCCCCCAATCTGGCGTCATCCTCTCCTGAGAAGGCTCAGGGATAACAGGCTCAGGAGTAGCAGGCTCAGGGGTAGCAGGCTCGGGAGGCTGTTCGGCGACGGCAGCGTCGGCGATAGGTTCTTGTTGTTGCTCAAATGTATCTCTTGGAGTTCGTTCATGAGGGACATCAGCGTTCGGCTCGGCAGGCAGCTCAACGATGCTCTCAACAGGCAGCTCAACGTTCGGTTCGGCAGTCTTTTCAGAAGTTCTCTCCTTCGGCGTATCCTCCTGTTGTGTCTCCTTTGCGGATTCGCGTTGGGGTTCGGCTGATGTTTCGGCTGGGGCTTCTTTGGTGGGTTCGTCTTTTGGGGGTGGCGTACAAGAGATCACCCCACCCCATTGCAAGCAACACATAACAAGAAACGCAGACACTATCCATTGACTCTTCATCGATCCCACCTGTGTTTGAGGTTGCTCCAAGAAAAAAAGAGCAAAGACACACCCCATCCTTTCCCGAAAAATAGACGATGTCAAGCGACTTGGGTGATTGAGAAAGATGCTGAGATCGTGATATCCTGATACGCAAAAACATCTTTAAAAAGGAGTCGGGATGGAACTCGAACACCACTTTCACTGGCTTACGACGACACTCGCTGTCGGTGACGAATACTCAGCAACTCCTCCTGCGTGTTGGCAGCACTTTTCAGCCATTCTCAACCTCACAGAAGAAAAACATGAAGGTATGTCCCTCGAATACAATAACTATTTATGGGTTCCATTTTCTGATGGAGATGGGCGAGCGTTCAAAAGAAAACTTCCCCTCGCGATGCGTTTTCTGAAAAAAAACGAAGACGCCAAAACACTTGTCCATTGCACAGCAGGGGCAAGTCGAAGTGTTGCGGTCGCGCTCGCGTACATGTGTAAAAGACAATCGATCACAACGACACTTGAAATGGAAAATATCCTCAAAGAGATCCAGGCAGCCAGACCATGTGCATATCCAGCACAAGTCTTTTTGGATGTCATCGCACAACGATTCGATATCAAACCGCCACAAATGGGTTGGTAATCATCTCCCCCACAAACCACTCACCCGATGAAAGAGTCTCTTCCAGGCAGACATTCCTTTCTCTATGTCATTTTTGCATCCGACGCTCTTACTTCTTGCGTTTTTTGGGGAGTTTTTGGTGGACAGGAACAGCCCGTGTGTCAGCAGTAAGGCTCCAATCAAATCGGACCTTTTTGAAGAATTGCTTCTTGGGATAGCAATTGGCTTTCGTCGTCATCCCCTTAAAGTGGATCTTATCGTTCTTTTTGGCATCGATACCATCGACAATCTGGTAAGGCGTTTTGGGTTCGACCACGAGCACACAGTCCGTCTTCGGCTTCTTCAATTGAATGGCACAGCGCGCAAATGGCTTCCCCTCCTGTGGGGGATACCCCCATGTCGTCGATGTAATCTTTTGTCCCGTCTTGATCGGTGCGTGAAACATACAATAGAACGATGGACCCTTTTGACGGGACAATGTACTGATCCAGGTCGTCTCGTAATAACCATTTCCACTGCCCTTCTTAAAGTCCATGGGCAGATCGTCCTTTACAGTCATTCCGTTCGGCGTGCCTGAAAACACGAACTTTTTGCCATCCATCGTCACAGTCAGTCGAAACGTCTTTGGCTTGATGGTGATGACCTTCTTGCGCTTTGGGTTCTTCGCGCCTTGCAAAAAGAACACAGACAACAACATCAAAAGACAGTATCTCACTCTCATTCAATCACTCCTCATATTCTCGATGGGTTCGCAGATACAACAGTGAACATCCTACCATATCTATTTATTTCGTGCTCATCGCGACAAAGCAAAGGGACACTCGTCCGACACAATAACGACTTTCACACCTCACTCCAAAGTCTGCCGTGGAAGCCTTGACAATTGAAGAGGAACACGGATCATCAGACCAGATTCTCTTCACAAATATCACCTGTACCGGGAACAGAACATGACAACAACCCCACATAAACAATCGATTCTTGCCATAGTCACCCTGTCACTGATGCTCTTGCTCACCTCCATGACAGGTTGCCAGTGTGATGTCCCCAGCCAACAAACTGATGGAGGCAGCAACACCGAACGCACAACCTGCCCAGAAGGACAACACGATGATGGTAAGGGAGGTTGCACGAGCAGCAAATGCTTACCCAATCCATGTGACACCATCGCCAACACAGTGTGTGTCGAAGAAGGTGACAGCTTCGATTGTCGATGCAAAGCAGGAACGCACAAAGAAGGTGATGCCTGTGTCGAAGACCAAGAGTGCAAAGCCAATACGTGTAAAGGACAGGGAACATGTCGTCTTCAAGAAGGTACACTCTCATGTGAATGTAACGCCGGCTACCAAGGCACTTTCTGCGATGAGTGTGATACCAACAGTGGCTACTATCCAGATGGAAAAGGCGCGTGTACACAAAATCTCTGTGATCCCAACCCCTGCAAAGAGCCCTCCAGACAACTCTGTCGCATGGAACAAGGCAAAGCCGAATGTCAATGCAACGCCGGTACACACGATGAAGGCGGAAAATGTGTCCCAGACAAGACGTGCAACGCAAACACCTGCAATGGACACGGTGTCTGCGAAGAATCTAACGACAACGTCACTTGTTTATGTGATCAAGGATACCAGGGGACGTTTTGCGACAAATGTGATGAGACAAAGGGCTACCACCCCGATGGGAATGGTGCCTGCACTGATGATCCCTGCCTCCCCAATCCCTGTACACAAGCCAATCGCACAAACTGCTTTGTAAAAGACAAAAAGGCGACATGTCTCTGTGATGCAGGACACCACGAAGAGAACGGACAATGCGTCAAAGATGAGGTCTGCAAGAGCAATACGTGCAACGGACATGGGACGTGTAAAGTCGAAAATGGCGTGTTGTCTTGTACATGTCAGACAGGCTTTACAGGGAAATCCTGTGCTGATTGTGACGCTGCAACGGGCTATCACCCCGACGGAAAAGGTAGTTGCACCAATGATCCCTGCACACCAAACCCCTGCAAAGACACCAACCAAACACAGTGCAAAGCCTCTGCTGGTAAAGCACAATGTCTCTGTGACCCCGGCACACACGACGAAGGTGGAAAGTGTGTCATCGACCGCAAGTGCGAGACCAACACCTGCAACAGTCATGGCACATGTTCCGCAAACAACGGCGTCGTCTCATGTAAGTGCGATAAAGGCTACACTGGCTCCTTTTGTAAGGACTGTGACAAGAGCAACAATTACCATACAGACGGACAAGGCGGTTGCACACAAGATCCATGTACACCCAACCCCTGTACACTCGCCAACCAAACACAGTGCAAAGCGACAGGCCTTCAGCACCAATGTCTCTGTATAAGTGGATACCATCTTGACGGCAACTCCTGCGTCAAAGACGAAGTCTGCACCCCCCAGAGCTGTAGCGGACATGGTACATGTACCGTCGTCACAGGAAAAGTACAGTGTACGTGTAACACCGGATATACAGGAGACTCCTGTAATGGGTGTGACAAAGCGAGCGGCTACCATGACGATGGAAAAGGCGGCTGTACCAACGATCCATGTCTTCCCAATCCCTGCAAAGTGGCAAACAAAACACAATGCAAAGCATCTGGCAGTGTCGCGCAGTGCTCATGTAACACAGGCTACCACGACGACGGGACAGGCGGATGTACGCAAGATCCTTGCCTGCCCAATCCCTGCACAGCCCAAAACAAAGCCTGCCGGGATAACAACGGTATCGCCGAATGCTACACACCAACTTGCAATGACAACAATCCCTGCACAACAGATACCCTACAAGCCGGAAAGTGTGTCTTCACAAAACTCCCTGACAACACAGCCTGTTCGACGACCCTCTGTACACAACAACAAACGTGTAAGGCTGGTGTCTGTCAAGGCGGAACAGCAACAGTTTGTGACGACAAAAATCCCTGCACACGTAACGTATGTGATCCAGTCAAAGGATGCCAGTACACCCAGGACGACACACTCGTCCCTGATGATGGCTTCGCGTGTACTGTCGATGTATGCAATCAAGGAGTCGCAAGCCATACACCAAATGATGCCCGTTGTGACGACACATTGTACTGTACTGGCGTGGAAACCTGTGCCCCCAAAGACGCCAACGCCGACGCCAAAGGATGTATTACCACTCAAGTCCCCCAAAAGCCTGCCGACCCAGGCCCCTGTGCTTCCTACGGTGCTTGTGATGAAGCAAGCAAAAGCTTCCCGCTGACCAAAAAAGCACCCGGCGCCTCTTGTGACGACGGTATCCCCTGTACACAACAAGATAAATGTAACGCACAAGGCGGCTGCCTCGGCACACCCACTGCACAATGTGGAACACTCCAGTCATGCCAAACAACGCAGCCACTCAATACAACGCTTGATATCCCAGTAGCACGGCTCACAGGGAAGATGACACTTGGTGGCAACCCCCTACCACCTAAAAACACGACGTACTACGGCGGCAGCTTCTATTTGAAGGCGAAAGATACAGGCGCTGCCCACTTCCTCGCGAGCTACAGTTACAATCGCATCAGCACGAGCAATTATGCTCTCGCAGGTGACACATACGATAGTAAGATTATCCCCGGTGTCTACGACCTTCTGTATCGACGCAACTGGGATTCAAAGTACAACACAGTGACGCTCACAAATGGTACAGACACACAACTCAACGGATACAGAATCCTCAAGACAAACATACTTATCGGTAGAGGTCCAAACACCCTCAATATCGACATCCCAGTAGCACGACTCACAGGAAAGATGACACTCGGAGGAAATCCCCTGCCGCCCAAAAACACGACGTACTACGGCGGCAGCTTCTATTTGAAGGCGAAAGATACGGGCGCTGCCCACTTCCTCGCAAGCTACAGTTACAATCGCATCAGCACGAGCAATTACGCTCTCGCAGGTGACACATACGACAGCAAAATCATCCCTGGAACATATGACCTGCTGTATCGACGTAATTGGGATTCGAAGTACAACACAGTGACACTCACAAAGGGCACTGATTCCCAACTCAATGGTTACAGAATCCTCAAGACCAACGTTGTCATCGCTTCTGGAAGCCAGACTCTCAACCTCGATATCCCAGTAGCACGACTCACAGGAAAGATGACACTCGGAGGAAATCCCCTGCCGCCCAAAAATACGACGTACTACGGTGGTAGCTTCTATTTAAAGGCGAAGGACACGGGCGCTGCCCACTTCCTCGCGAGCTACAGTTACAATCGTATCAGCACGAGCAATTATGCCCTCGCAGGTGACACGTACGACAGCAGGATGATTCCCGGCGTCTACGACTTGCTATACCGGCGCAATTGGGATTCAACATATAACACAGTGACGCTCACAAATGGTACAGACACACAGCTCAACGGTTACAGAATCCTCAAAACCAACGTTGTCATCGCTTCTGGAAGCCAGACTCTCAACCTCGATATCCCTGTTGCACGGCTCACAGGGAAGATGACACTCGGAGGAAATCCCCTGCCGCCCAAAAATACGACGTACTACGGTGGTAGCTTCTACCTAAAGGCGAAAGATACAGGCGCTGCCCACTTCCTCGCGAGCTACAGCTACAATCGCATCAGCACGAGCAATTACACTCTCGCAGGTGACACGTATGACAGCAGGATGCTCCCTGGAACATATGACCTGCTATACCGACGCAATTGGGATTCGAAGTACAACACAGTGACACTCACAAACGGCACTGATACACAGCTCAACGGTTACAGAATCCTCAAGACCAACGTTGTCATCACTTCTGGAAGCCAGACTCTCAACCTCGATATCCCAGTAGCACGGCTCACAGGGAAGATGACACTCGGAGGAAATCCCCTGCCGCCTAAAAATACGACGTACTACGGTGGTAGCTTCTATTTAAAGGCGAAGGACACGGGCGCTGCCCACTTCCTCGCGAG
>MDTC01214134.1_pt1 | contig 85105 bp, 97 predicted proteins | sample 811181 | NCBI WGS metagenome assembly MDTC01 (sample SAMN05326644, study PRJNA326480) | marine metagenome | isolation source: seawater | place: Pacific Ocean: North | collected 2011
ATGCAGCAAGCCGCCATGAATGGTGATTTGAATGTTGTGGATGCGATTATCGATAACCTCAGCGATGAAGCGGAGACCTATGTGAATCCATCGACATGGGTCGACGTTATTTTTTGGACCTATTCATATTCTCTTGTTAATGGCGCAGAAGCTGTTGATCTTCTAAATAATATTATGGAGAACTTGGGTGGTAATCAACTGGCTCATATTTCTGATCTTGTTGTTATGGATGCCGGAATCGTTCTGACGGATTCACTTGGCGGTATGATACCAAATATTGCTTTCGGCATCGCTACTGAAGTGATTTTCTCAAATGATCTTACTTATATAACAAATCAGGCAGACATGATCAGAGCTATAGTAAATAATCTGGATGATCAGGCTGAAACGCTTGTTAATCCTGAACATTGGTCAGGCACAATTTCAAATTTAATGTCATATAGTGATAACGTGCCTATGTCAGATCAGAAACTGGAAATTATTAAATCTTTGATCGATGATATCATGTCAAATCTGGCTGATAATACATTAGCCGAAATCAGTGATTTGGTTGATATGACTTGGATCAGTCAAGATTTTGAGTATATCGCTCAATATGGCTTGGAATTTGGTCAAGAAGATCTAATGGATGCTGTATTGAATCACTTCAGCAATGTTGATTTACAACAGCTTGATATCGCAGGCATTGAATCCCACGGCACTGTTGATATTGGTACAAATGGCAGTGACTATATGACGGCCTTGCCAACAGGGGTCGAAGCGGCATTCGGACTGGATGGTAGTGACTTCATCTACGGTAATACCGGAGATAACAAACTCTTCGGTGGGGATGGAAATGACTACGTCTTTGATTTCGCTGGTGGCGAAAACGAGATCCATGGCGGTAATGGTAATGATTACCTATATGACTCCATTGGTGGAGAGTTGTTTGGCGGTGCTGGCGATGATGTACTTTATATCGGCTCAGGAGATAATGTTATGGCTGGTGGAGAAGGAACAGATACTTACCTTGTATTCGGTACAGTTTCACAATTCTCTGGAAATACAAATGTCATTACAGACTTCAGCACAACCGAAGGTGATAACCTTGATCTGAACTGGATATTGTCATCTGGTTACGATCCTGTACAAGATGCGATTGAAGACTTCATTATCTTGACGGATAATGGTACTGATACGCTTGTATCTGTAGACGTTGATGGAACCGGCGCTGGTCAGGTTGCACATGATCTTGTTCTTCTTGAAGGTGTTACAGGCGCAAGCATAGAAGACATCGTGAATACTGACACACTTGTGTAGTTACTTTTTTAAACTAAGACCTTAAACTCTAAAACAGCGTCTTCCCTCGGACGCTGTTTTTTTATGGAGCGTAGCCTATAGCGCCATCAGAGATAAATCTTAAGATAGTGTCGTTCGGGAAATGGTGCGGCCGAGAGGACTTGAACCTCCACGATATTGCTATCACAAGATCCTTAGTCTTGCGCGTCTACCAGTTCCGCCACGGCCGCATGCCTAATGAAAGATGGAAATCATCTGGTAAGTGACCAGAGCAATAGCAAATCTTTTTGCTATGCGCAAGAAGATTAAGCCATTGCATCTTCACAAATTTACGGGATATAAGAAGCCATCATGACGCAAGATATGGAATGGAAAATATCAAAAGACCTCATCCCTTATGAAGACGCTGTCACTCAAATGGAGCAGCGCGTCGCAGATATTCGTGAAAATGGAGCGTGTGAACTTATCTGGCTGTTAGAGCATCCACCTTTATATACGGCGGGCACGAGCGCCAAGGACAGTGATTTGCTGGAGCGCAGGTTTCCGGTGCATAAAACAGGAAGAGGCGGGGAACATACATATCACGGGCCAGGACAATGCGTAGCTTATATCATGCTGGATTTGAAAAAACGTCAGAAAAAGCCTGATATCAAGCATTATGTCTGGCAGCTTGAGGAATGGATCATAAGAACTCTGGTTGAATTTGATGTAATAGGTGAGCGCAGGGAAGGGCGTGTTGGCATATGGGTGGCCATGCCTGATGGCTCCGAAAAGAAAATAGCCGCGATTGGCGTGCGCATACGCCGTTGGGTAACCTATCACGGTATAGCTATTAATCTAAACCCAGATCTGTCCCATTTTGGTGGGATTGTGCCTTGTGGTATTTCTGAACATGGCGTGACTAGTTTGCATGATCTTGGAAAGAATATCAGTATGGAAGAACTGGACGAGGCGTTGCAAAGGAACTTTGATAAGGTTTTTAAGGTATGAGATCCGACTTGTATGATGAGTGGATAGTTTCTTTGTTTGACCATGATGAAGCAAAGGGTGACTGGAGATGGCAGGATGATGCCGAGTTACTTGATATCCCAAAAGAATTTATAGCGGATTATATTATTCAACTTAATCAAGATATGCTTGCATTAAGAGATAAATATAACAAATGGCAATTAGTGTATGGTCTTGATGCTGTTTATAATGTTAATTGTGCTGATTATATTTTTGATTTCCGTGATGGGCCCTCAACCACTCAAAAGAAAGTAGAAGTAATTCGTTCACTAAAAGAATTATATTCTGAATGTTTTTTTAAATTATGCAGACCATTACTGGGTCATTTATCAGAACAACAAAATGAACTTGAAGGTTTTTGTTATATGTTCTGGGATTTAACACCGTTACATTATTTTGAAGAAAACAAAGATAAAGAAATATTATATAAGGAAGTCTCTGAAGTAATAGAGTTTGCTCTTACTTTAGATAGTTTTGCATGTCAGGAGAGTGCATTGCATGGATTAGGGCACCTAATAATTCCAGAATACTATCCGAAAGCCAAAGATATTATTCAAAATTATATTGATAGAAATATAAACGCTGATCCTAGGATAGTTAAATATGCACAGGCTGCGAAAACAGGCATGATTCAATAAATTCAAGCAATAAAGCGGTTCATATGACTGATCTGAATTACGTACTCAAGAAAAATATTAGCGTCCTAGCTTAGCTGCGGGCGCGCAATTTGTACCGGAGGGTAAAGCGAGCGTATCTTCTGCTGGTGCTAATTCTTGCAAAATCTCAGGGGACGTTTCTGACGGGTTAATGGCGCATGTATCCAAGTACAGACCTATATCACCCATTTCTCCTAGTGCATTAAAAACAAAATATCCATGAATGGCATCATCAATTTCAACAGTCTGAATCATAAAGGCCGGATTTGCACCTTCAGGTGATCCATCATCCATACCGAATTTCTTTAAAAAATCCTGCGGCCCGTCTTCCTCGTAATCATAAGAAAATGGATGTTCGTCTATGATTGTTGATAAGGTACCGTTTTCATCCATGTGATGCGTAACTATATCATCAGATAATCCTAATTGATCAATATTAGATCCATCTATTTTTATGGCTGGGCCATATGTAATATTGTCATTCTCAACGCGGTGAATGCCTGCTATGCGCTGTGAATAAGTCACGGTCATATCGCCAGTGCTCTGGCTGTATTCTGTCTCTGAAGGTGGTGTATCTGGCATGCTATGTGTTCGCTTATTTACTTTTTATAACATTCTAAACTAGTTTTTTGTTTTGTGCAAAATTAATCCGCGGCAATGCGGTTGCATCGGTTTTGTGCGAAATCTACACAAAACTGGATCATATAGTTGATTTGGCTTTTTACGGCCTCATAATTTTCTGTTTTCTGGCCTGTTTCCTCATCCATATAAAGGCTGCGATTGATTTCAATCTGAAGTGAGTTCTTCCCGCGTGTTGGTTGTGCATATTTGCGCACGAGCTCCACACCTTTATACGGGTCATTGACTGTAACGTAAAACCCGCGGCTTTTGAGGAAGTCCCGCAAAGCATGAATAAAGTCCCGTCCGCAAGTACTACCATCCCGATCGCCTAAGGCAATATCAACAGGCTTGACCGCGCCGCCCAGCAGAGTTAACGCATTTTTTGGATAAGCCGTCTTTTGCGGCATAGAATGGCAGTTAATATGCCAAACCTTACCATAGCGATAATGCGCATCCTCAATCAGTTGCTCTAGCATCTCATGATACGGGTCATAACAGGTCATGATCCGGTTCATGATCTCCTCTGCGCCTAGCATACGATCATAAATAACCGTCCCCGGCTTGATCAGACGAGGGATTAGCCCAATGCCGGAATCTGATAGCACACTTGGCTTTGCGCTCGGCATGGAATCCTTTGTTAGGGCTAGGTCAATATCCTCTCGCCCGCGGTTCAAATCAATATAGGAACGTGCCACTTTGGCGCATAGAAGCGACGCACCATAACGCGGAGCCTCGGCAAAAAGATCATCAACATAGCGGTCTTCAATACTACGCAAAGCCCTTAGTGAGCAGGAAAACCTAAAATCCTCAGGATAATAAACGCCGCTATGCGGTGAATCAAACACCACAGGAAACGGATTTTGCGGTTTTTGGATTGAAAAAACGTCCATGACCTCTATTATCCCTATGAAAATTACGAAAGTCGAGGATTCTTTAACGAAAATGCATAATATCAAGTATATACGTGAAAACGCGAACGATTTTGACAAAGCCATGGCCCGCCGCGGCCTTGAAGCCCAGAGTAAAGCCATTTTGGAACTGGACGAGCAGCGCCGCTCCATCCAGACCGAAAGCCAGAACTTGCAAGCCAAGCGTAATGAAGAATCCAAGAAAATCGGTCAGATCAAAAAAGAGGGCGGCGATGCGGAAGCGGCGATGCAAGCTGTGGCAGAGATTAAGACACAAATTGGTGATCTGGAGGAAAAAGAAAAAGCTATAGCCGATCAACTTAATGATCTTCTCGCTGGTCTGCCGAATATCTTGGCCGATGAAGTTCCCGATGGCGCGGATGAAGATCAAAATGTCGAGCTTCATAAATGGGGCGAGATCAAAGTGCCAAAAGGCCCTGATCATGTTGAAATAGGCGAAAAGTTGGGCATGATTGATTTTGAAACCGCCGCCAAAATGTCCGGCGCAAGATTTACGCTGCTTAGTGGCCCTATGGCGCGTATGGAACGGGCGCTGGCGCAGTTTTTCCTTGATACACATACGGGCGAGCATGGCTTGACCGAAGTCTCTCCACCGCTTTTGGTAAGAGATAACGCACTGTTCGGTACAGGACAGCTGCCGAAATTTAAAGAGGATCTTTACTGTGTAGAAAACCCTAAAAAAGAAGAGTTTTTGTTATTAAAACTTAAATTAAAAAAAATCGAAGAGCAGTTGGAAGAATTGCAGACTGAGAAGAAAAATTTAACTAAGTTAGGATTAACACCAGATGATCATGAAAAAGAAGATAGAAGTATCAGGCACAAAAAAGAGCAACTCCAAAATATTCGTCAAGACACTCAAGATAAAATTGATGATTTAAAGGGTAAAATAGAAGACAAATACCTCATCCCAACCTCTGAAGTGCCGCTCACCAATATAGTGGCGGAAATGATCGTCGAAGAAGAATATCTCCCGCGCCGATATTGTGCCTTTACCCCGTGTTTCCGCTCCGAAGCCGGATCAGCAGGAAAAGACACACGAGGCATGCTCCGCCAGCATCAATTCTATAAGGTAGAAATGGTTAGTATCACCGCACCGGAAAAATCCAAGGAAGAGCATGAACGCATGCTGGGCTGCGCGGAGGCTGTGCTTGAAAAATTAGAAATTCCGTTCCGCACTGTAACGCTCTGTAGTGGCGATACGGGCTTTGGCGCAACCAAGACCTATGATATCGAGGCTTGGTTACCGGGGCAGGAGACGTACAGGGAAATTTCCAGTGTCTCGAATTGCGGAGATTTCCAAGCGCGCCGTATGAATGCCCGTACGCGTCCCAAAGGTACAAAGGACACACGCTTTGTTCATACCCTCAATGGCTCTGGCGTTGCTGTAGGCCGCGCTCTGATTGCAGTGATCGAGAATTACTATGATCCATCTGATGGAAGCATTTTCGTCCCTGAAGTTCTAAAACCCTATATGGGCGGCATAGAGAAGATTATTAAGGAGTAGAATGACATCTCTCATCCAAAAACTAATCCCCATAGATGAACTCAAAGAGACGGTTACGCGCTTTCCACTCTCGATTATCTGCGGGATAGCATTATTCATTCTATTGTTTTGTGGTAACCACGAGATTTTAGATAATGATGATGAGTTTATTGGTAAAATCTGTGCGATTTTAGGGTGCGGTTACTTCTGGTTTGGTGTCGCACAGCTACTGGCAGATCGTCATAACTGGAGTCTTTTCAAGCAAATGGCGTGGGCTATTCCAGTCATGGCAGGAATAGCAGCGCTTATTTTTACCACGGGCGCGTGGGCCATGCCGTTAATGTTTATCATGCCAGCACTTTTACTCCTGATTATGGTTGCACCGTATCTAACAGGCGGTGATGATTTATCCTTCTGGTATTATAACCGCCAGCTCTGGTTTGGGGTGATTGTCTCATATGCCGTGCTGATACTGTTTGCTGCGGGCTTGAGCATTGCGCTGGCGGCGATTGATAAATTATTCGGTGTGGATATAGACTGGGAAATCTATTTGGATATATGGATGTTTTCCTCTCTAGTCTTGGGGGCGATTTACGCCCTGAGCTGGGTGCCAAAATCTTTCGAGTTTTCTGAAAGTCAATGTGATTATCCGCCGGGATTCAAGTTTATTGTAAACTGGATATCCGTGCCGATGGTCTTTGTGTATTTGCTGATCCTTTATGCGTATTTCGTGAAAATCTCAATAGAAGGCATATTACCCATTGGGCTTCTGGCGTATATGATCTCCGGCTTTGTCGGGGCAGGGGTAGTGACTTATCTTGTGTCTTGGCCTATTCGTAACACTGGTTCACCCCAACTTAGAATCTTTCACAAGATTTTCTTTCCAGCGTTGATTATTCCTGTGGGGTATCACTTTTTTGCAATTATCGAGCGCGTGATGTCTTATGGTGTTACCGAGCAACGCTATATGCTTTTGCTCTCGGCGATGTGGTTTGGTTTTTTAGCCATCGCTTTTACCATGGCCAAATCCAGAGTGCCCATTAAAGCCATCCCGGCCACATTGGCAATATTGCTTGTTTTTGCATCTTTTGGCCCTTGGGGCGGAGTAAGTTTGTCGGGCGCCAGCCAGTATAACCGCCTGAAAAATCTTTTGATTGAGCACAAGGCCTTTGTTGATGGAAAAATCGTGAAAGTAGAAAATGCGCAAACAACTATCCCATATAAAGACCGTAGAAGCATTAGCTCAATCCTCCAATATCTGTGTAGATCTGATCGGGATGCAATGATTAAAGATTGGTTTGATGGAATAGAAACATGGAAGTGTTATGCTCATGACTTAACCAAAGAGATCGGTTTTAAGTTTACGTATTATAAAACCAACGCGGCTGATTCTGAATATTTCAGTATTTCGGCCTATGATGCACGTAATCAATCCGTTGATATTCAAGGGTATAAAACAATAGCCTTTGATATTAGTCTTTATCCGAAAGAAGAAGATAAGCTCTGGAAAAACGCTGGAGGAATCAAAGTGCATCCGCCAACAAATGATACTTTGGAAAATCTGGGATTAAGATTCGCACTCGACAAAAGCAATACAATTTATATTAAGCTAGGTAAGGATATAATTAAAAAATATGATCTGGCTAAATTCCTTGATGGCTATAAAACCAGTGAAAATTTGGATTATTATCCTGTATTAGATATTGAAAATGATAGAATTTCTGCACGCTTGATCTTTAGTAGGCTTTCCGGCGAAATTAAAGACGGCAAGTCTAATCTTCGTAATGCTCATTTCAAAGTTGCTTTTACTTTAAAAGAATTCAAAGAAGAATGAATACACAAAACGCCAATAAACGCATACGTCTGATTATGGATTTACGCCGTAAGGGAATTACGGACACGAATGTCCTTAGCGCGATTGAGCGCATTCCGCGTGACTTTTTTGTACCAGATCAGGCCAAAGATCAGGCTTGGGAAGATATAGCTCTGCCAATTGGCTTGGGGCAAACTATCAGCCAGCCTTTGGTCGTAGCCTTTATGTCCCAAGCACTTGAGCTATCTGATATGGATAAGGTATTGGAGATTGGAACAGGCTGCGGGTATCAGGCAGCCGTTTTGACCAGACTTTGCCGCCGTGTTTACACAATTGAGCGCCATAAGGCTTTGTTGGCGGATGCCGAAAAGCGTTTTGACGCACTGAAGCTCCGCAATATCACAGCCATTGCCGCGGATGGTATGAAGGGCTGGCCGACGATAAACGGCATTGATCAAGCGCCATTCGATAAAATTATTGTCACAGCCGCCGCCCGTGAAGAGCCGCCTCAAGCCTTGAAAGATCAGCTTAAAGTTGGTGGTATCATGATTATTCCAGTTGGCGGTTCAGGCAATCAAAACCTTGTTCGTTACAAGAAAGAGAGTGAAGACACTTTTGCTGTAAAATCTATCTTGCCAGTTCGTTTTGTGCCTTTATTGCCTGATGTGACCTCGGATAAAAATGATATGGCGTATTCAGCTTAAATAATCTGATGACCTTTCCAGTCTCAGCGTGTAAGATAGCTTTGCTATGAACGTTCGTTCGGTTTTTCTTATTCTTGCAGTTTTGGCTTTGGCATCTTGTATCGGTAGCCATAACCCTGCGCCTGTCACAAATTATTACCAGTCTAGCGGGCCTGGAAGTGCTGGGGTTCATAATGTGCGTTCGGGTGATACGCTTTATACAATTTCAAATAATTATAATCTGGCCATGCGTGATATAGCGGCGGTGAATAATCTGCGCCCGCCATTCAGGTTGTTTGAAGGTCAACGACTTAAACTACCGCCGCCTCGTGAATACCGCGTGCAATATGGTGATAGCTTGTACTCGGTGTCTCGTCTGTTCGAGGTTAATTCTTCGGAGATTGCTAAACTCAATAACCTTAATGCACCATACACAATCCGTGCCGGACAAGTCTTGCGTTTGCCAGCTGTAACGCAAAAAACAGCGCCACAAAAATTTGCAAGTAAACAAAAGCCAGTTGCAAAATCGCCAGTTCAAAAGACCCCTGTAACAGCTCAGAAAAGCACAGCAGGTATGCCCATACCGCAGGAAAAGCCTGCAACGTATCAAACAGTCTCAAAGTCTAGTCCTCAGAAAATATCACGCGTAGTCACCAAAACACCGCGGCGCAGTTCTTCGAAATTCCTGCGCCCTGTTAATGGAGAGGTGATTTCTAAATACGGAGCCAAGAAAAATGGCTTACATAATGATGGAATTAATATTAAAGCAAACCGCGGAACATCCGTGATGGCTGCAGAAAACGGCGTAGTGGTCTATGCTGGAAATGCGTTAAAGGGCTCGGGTAATTTGGTTTTACTACGCCATGATGATCAATGGATGACAGCCTACGCACACCTTGATTCCTATAATATTCGTAAAGGTCAAGTCGTAAAAAGAGGGCAAAGCATTGGTTCAGTAGGCTCGACAGGCTCTGTAAAATCTTCACAGCTTCATTTTGAAATCCGCCGAGGCACACAAGCTGTAAATCCTGAAAGATATATTGAGTAAGTCTATGGATTATATCTTTGATGCTTTTAGCGCTTGGAATTCTTTTGGCCTATTTTTAATAGCCTTTGTATTCACAGCCATAGGCGGGGGGATCACAGCATATTGTTTATATTGGTTGATCAAGGCTAAGACGATCAAAGGGCGCGTCAAAGGCATTATGGTGACAGGGATTCGAAAAAGCCAGAATAGTGAGAAAGAACAACAAGATTGGAAACAATCAAAAAGGAAAGAACCGGAAAAGTCCTGGAGTGAGGATTTAAAAGACGGAATGAAAAAAGAGCCAGTTGCAACAACCTTTGGGACGCTGATCGCACTATTGTTTGTACTTATGCCGCTCGCCTTTGCAGGTTTTGGCGCATATAAGGGATATCAATATTATGATCTGAAAGCCAGTGGCGAATACGTCAAAGCCAAAGTCATTCGAAATGATAGCTCCTATGATAGTGAGAGCGGGACAACCTATAAGGCTGTTTTAAGCTTTACGGATCATGCGGGCAGGAGGCAGGAGGTCAAAGACAGTATTAGCTACGGCAATTCACCGTCCTTTTCCACAGGCACAATCATAGGCGTTTATTATAATCCAGATGATCCTCAAGATTTTGTTATAGATGATTTCTGGCATAATATGGCGATATCTCTGGCCTTTATGGGCTTTGGGTTTTTGTTTATTGGCATTATCGTTCTGGTCGCAATATTCGGCAAAAAAGGTAACAAAAAAACATATAAAAGCGGCAAAAAACGAAAAGAGCGTTACGCCCAAGAAACATATTATCCCGTCTATGAATATAGAGCGCCCAATGGGGAAACCATTGAGCAAATAAGCTCGGTTGGGTCTAACGGATTTTTAGGGGCTTTGCCCGGTGAAACAGTAAAGCTGAAGATGATGCCGCGTCCTCCCTATACGGCTAAAAAATTCAGTCCGGCTTTTTTGATGTTTGGCCTAATTTTTTTAATCCCCGGTTTGTTTGCTGGTACACAAGCGATTAAAACCTTCGAATTTAATCTGTTCACAATCCTAATACCTTTGGCCATTCTGGCTATTATCGCGGTAAAAATTCTTGGTGCTATATCCAGAATTCCACCCGATGCCAGAAAAGAAATCGGTGATTTTATAAAGGGCCGTATGAGAGGGGACCCGCTACCTGATGGTGAGAAGTTCAAAATAACATCCAGCAGCAATAAAAAAGGCCCAAAAAGGTTTCTAGAAAAAGATGAAATCGAAATTCGCCTTAAGTCTCAAGCTAAAGTTCAGCGTATTATAGGCTATGTAACAATAACTCTGGCAATCGGTGCTTTTATCGGGGCTTATTATGCTAGTGAGCATATGAAAAGCTACATGAAAGACGGTTTGGCAACACGTGGAGAGGTCGTCAATATAGAAAGTCGATATGATAGCTCATTAGATAGTAGTGGTTATACCTATTATGCCGTGGTTGAATTCACCGACCAAGATGGACAAATCATTAAATTCACAGATAGTGTAGGCTCTAGCCATCCCATGCAAAATCGCGGTGATCAGGTCGACGTCATTTATCTGCCTAACAACCCCCAAAAAGCAATTATCGATAGAGGGGTGATGAATTGGGCTTTAAGCGGTGGAATTGCTCTATTCGCCTGTTTATTACTGTATTCTTCCTTTTATTCTTTTCGCTATGCAAATAAATACAGCGGCAATATATCGCGTTATCGCAAACGCGTTTAGCGTCGTTTTTTCCAGAAAATATTCACCTTGGAATTCCTTTTGCCCCTTGCGTTTAACGGGCTAGTCGTTATAGTCGCGGAATCGATTATATAGACGATCAAAAGAAGGATTTGCAGGATATGTTATTTATATCTCAGGCATACGCAGCATCAGACGAAGATATTCAGCTTGAGGCCTTGGCAGAAGCACCAAGCGCAGGTGAAGCTATATTTATGAATTTGGGCATGATTGCCGTATTGGTGATCTTGTTTTATGTGTTGCTTATTTTGCCGCAACAACGCCGTTTCAAAGAGCACAGTAAAATGCTAGATGGCCTTAAAAAAGGCGATAAAGTTATCACTGGCGGTGGTCTTATCGGTAAAGTCGAGAAGGTTGTCGATGATAAGGAAATCATGATTGATCTAGGCAATGGCATGAAGGTAACGGCTCTGCGCTCAACTATTCAGGGCACAGCAGACCCATATCTGAAACCAGCAGCAAACGACTCAAAGCCCGAAGAAAAAAACGGATCTAAAAAGTAAAACACTATTATGGTTCATATTTCGCCATTAAAAATTGTCCTAATCTTATTTGTCTGTGTTTACGGAATTCTATACAGCATTCCTAATGTTCTGAATGAACAAACCACAAAGAGCATGCAGGAAAACTTGCCGGGCTGGATGCCGGGAAAAACAATTAATCTTGGCCTTGATTTGCGCGGGGGTGCGCATCTTTTGTATCAAGTCGATCTGGCGCAGGTTTTTCTTGAACGTGGCGAAATGCTGGAAGACGATTTCCGCGACTCTTTCCGTGAAGAAGGCATCGTAACAAAACATTTCCAGATCCTTCAACAAGGGGTGCGCATTACTTTTGAAGAAGGTGCAGACCTTTCACTTGCCAGAAAGCTTATCCGTCAGGCCGATACACGTCTTCAGATTGCATCAGGTGAAGGGAATGCGCTCGATGTCACAATGAACAGTGCCTATGTGAAGCAAGTACAAGATCAGACAATCAGCCAAGCAATCGAAGTTATCCGTCGCCGGATTGACGAACTGGGAACAACAGAGCCAATTATTGCCCGTCAGGGGCAAGACCGTATCATCATTCAAGTGCCGGGACTGGATTCTGCAGATGTTCGTGACATTGTCGGTAAAACGGCCAAACTGACTTTTCATCTGACAGGCGGCATGGGCAAAAGAAAACCTGGTGAAAAATCATTGCCTTTGCTCGATGAACCGGGGCAATTTATCAATATCAAGCGCCGCGCCATTATCACAGGAGAAATGCTAGATAATGCGCAAGCCACATTTGACCAGATGACAGGACAAGCTGTTGTTTCTTTCCGTTTCAATAGTCTGGGTGCCAAGAAATTCTGCGATGTATCAACAAATAATGTAAACCAGCAATTTGCAATTGTTCTGGATGATGAAGTCATAAGCGCACCAGTGATACGCGAGCCAATTTGTGGTGGTCGCGGCCAAATCTCCGGCAGCTTCACAGTTGAAGATGCATCTAATCTGGCACTTCTTTTACGCGCCGGTGCTCTGCCAGCCGAAATGCATGTCGTCGAAGAACGTACAGTAGGCCCATCACTCGGTGCAGATTCTGTCGCGGCGGGTAAAAAAGCCAGCCTGATTGCGCTGGCCTTGGTTCTTGTATTTATGGCTGCGGCCTATGGTTTATTCGGCCTAATGGCTGATGTAGCTTTGCTCTTGAATGTTGCTTTATTGATTGCATTATTATCAACACTGCAAGCTACTTTAACGCTGCCTGGTATTGCAGGGATCGTTCTAACGGTTGGTATGGCGGTTGATGCAAACGTTCTAATCTTTGAGCGCATTCGTGAAGAACTCAGGGCAGGACGTTCGGCTATATCAGCGATTGATGCCGGCTATAGCAGAGCCATGGCAACAATTATTGACTCAAACCTGACGACCTTAATTGCGGCCTTTATCCTGTTTTCCTTTGGAACAGGACCGATCAAGGGTTTCGCAGTGACATTAGGCTTGGGAATTATAACATCATTTTTCTCGGCAATCATGATAACACGTTTAATGGTGGTTTTGTGGCTACGCAAGAAGCGGCCCTCAACCTTGCCGATATAGGAAGATAAAATGCGCGGCATAAGATTTGTACCGGAAGAAAGTAATATAAACTTTATAGACTTTAGATTTTTAGCCTATATGGTTTCGTTTGTTTTGATTATTGGCTCTATTGGTATGACCACTACGCAAGGCCTTAATCTTGGTATTGATTTTACAGGTGGAACGCTAATTGAAATCAAAACACCTGAAAAACCTGATCTGGCACAGTTAAGAACAGAATTAAATGGCTTGCAGCTCGGTGTCATCTCAATACAGGAATTCGGCGCGCCGGATGATCTCCTCATTCGTTTGCCAGAGCAAAAAGCTGCAATGAACGATGATGCCGAAGAGGGTGACCCTAATGCTGAGGCAATTGAGCTTGTAAAGGAAAAGCTGGGGCAGATTTATGAACTGGATGATGAAGCTTATCGCAGGATTGAATTTGTCGGCCCGCAAGTCGGTGAAGAGCTTAAGATGCAAGGTCTATTTGCAATCCTGTTTTCTCTGGCTGGTATTCTGGCCTATATCTGGCTACGATTTGAATGGCAATTTGGTGTCGCCGCTATTGTTGCCTTGGCACATGATGCGATCGCTACAATTGGGTTATTTGCTCTGACGCAAATGGAATTTAACTTATCTACTGTGGCTGCTATTCTTATGATTGCAGGATATTCAATCAATGACACAGTTGTTGTATTTGACCGCATTCGTGAAAATTTACGAAAATACAAGAAAAAGCCACTGGATAAGCTATTTAATTATTCTGTAAACCAGACCTTGGGCCGAACCTTGATGACGTCTATTACAACGCTTTTGGCATTATTGGCGCTATACTTCTTTGGTGGTGAAGTGATTAGAGGTTTTGTTTATGCGCTGATCTTCGGTATAGTCATCGGGACATATTCTTCTATTTTTGTGGCTTCTCCAGTTTTGATGATTATGAATATCAAACGTCCTGCACTGGATGAGCAAGAAGAAACAACAGCATAACCTCCCCGAAAGGCGGTTGATATGGATGTAACGCCCCTTATCCGCAAAGGTCAAAATATCATTCAGGGCTATAAAGGCGGTTCTTTCAAAATCAGCGGAAACACCTATGAAAATGCTCTGATTATATCTCCTCATGAGCTATTAGAATGGAATATACCCGAGGATTTTTCATCATTAGAGTTTGAGCATTTCAAGGAGATTATTAATCGTCGTAATGAATTCGATGTTTTCCTGTTCGGCACGGGAAAAACAATAAAGTTTTTGCCAAAAGACCTAAAAATTCAACTAAAAAATGAAGGTGTGGCTTTGGATGTTATGGACACAGGAGCGGCCTGCCGAACTTATAATGTGCTAATGGCAGAAGGGCGCAGGGTTGTTGTATTGCTAAAACCAGTATAAAAACTTGTCATATTTATATTTTTTTTGCTATTCTAAGCAATAAGAAAAATAGTAATAAAATTAGGGTTGAATTATGGCTGATTTACCGCCAATCGAAGTAGAGGTTTTAGAGCAACTGGCCGCGAAGCAACGCGATGAGCGTCAGCTTGAGAGATATCCTTATCCAGAATTCCTTTTAGAGACAGAAGATGGAAAGCCATTTGTCCTTCAGGTTGAGGGTAATGACGGCGAAACAAAGTATTTTGCTGTTACTGCAGATATAGAACGTCAAAACTCTGATTTTGTACTGCTTGACTATAATGATATTGATCAATGGCGTCAAAATTTATGGCAAACGCCTAATGAGTTTGTTAATACAGGCGAAGTTGTCTATCAAAATACCGATACTGGAGTGCGCATTCCTGAAGATCAGGTGCAGGAAGTTTATGTTAAGATTCAACAAGATGGCTCTGCCGTTATTGTGGATTCTAGCAAAGCTATGCACGATTATTGGGAAGGTGATCCCAATGACCCTTCTGATGATGCTTATATGGACCCAAATACAGTTAATGCGGCAAATGCTCTGGAGGACGGTATCAAGCAAGCCGAAGAGGCTGGGAATGATGTCACTGCTAATGCATTAAAAGAAACACTTGGGTCGCTGGGTGATGGAGAACGTCGTCGTGTTCAATCGGCACTCGTGAAAGCTGGTGAAGGGGTGGATATCTCTGAGGGAATGGTTTTACAAAAAGATCAGTTATTAATCGGCTATGAACGCGTTCCTGTCATGGAGCAAACAAATGCTGCGACACAGCCTTCACAGCAGGATTCCGATTATATGACCAATGAAGCTCGTGATGCTCATTTAGTATTACGTACCATGACTAAACAAGGTGTTGGTGAACCGTCAGCATTAATGAGTTCTGATTATGTTATGACTGAAGCGCGTATATCCTTTGAAGGCGGACCTCCAGTGGAGTTTAATCCAGCAGCAGAGCAGACTTCAGACGCAGAGAGATATCCAGGCAGGCCTATACAACAAACGACACCACAAAGACGGCAGACTCTTGAGGAAAGAACTGCTGGTGGACAAAATTATCAGGCAAATATTAGCGAATTTCAGCAAAATCAACTTGATAGGTTAAAGGTGCAGCTTGCAGCAATTCCAGAAGGTCACCCTGCGCGCGCTGGTTTTGAAAAGCAGCTGGATAAGCTTAAGGATCAGCTTGGCATAGTTGATCCAGTTACAGAAAACGATGTACAGCCTGAACAAGAAGCAGTTCAGCCCGAGGTTTCTCTTGAAGATCGTCTAGCACTTGAAAGAGCAAAGTTACAGCAAGAGCATGGTGTGAATTCTGAGGGAGTTTGGGTACAACCGGATGAACCAGAAGTAGAAGACCCGCGTCAAAAGATGATCTCGGCAGAGCAATTTGCGGCTGGTATGAATGATGCTATTGCCTTAACAAAAGCACAATTAGAACAGCAACTGGCAGCTGATCCAAATGCGGCTAATGCAGATCAAATCCGCGAAGCGTTAGCGCAAGATTGGGGGCGGGTATCACCCGATCAGATGGCACAATACCAGCAATTGGCTCAACAAAACTTACCGCCAGATGCTGCCAGATTACAGCAAGCTGTTAATTCCGGTAACTTTGATAATGTAATTCAGGAATTACAACCTCATATGAATAAGATTGATGTCAATGCTGCCTTTACTCAAGCAGTAGGTGAGCAATTATCTGATCCAAGATTAGGCTTGAACGCCGAGCAGAAGCAGCAAGTTCAGCAGGCAATCATCGAGCAATATCAGGCTTGTCAGGTTTTGGATCAAATTGCTGATGGTCGTACAAAAGAGCAATTGGTCAAGGATGTATGCGATACAACGCAACATCTAGGGCATCATGTTGATGTTGATCAATTTACTGAACAACAAATGGCAGCTGTCCAAGAGCGGGTTTCATATATTATGACCGAACTTGCACCAGAAGGTATTCAGGCAGAAGTTGATAAAGCAAAAGCAGTTGCCGATGAACGGTGCGCTACCAATCCGGCGCTGGCTAATACACCATATTGCCAAAACCCTGATGCTTTTGGGGGCTTTAAAATACCAGATCAAAATTGAAAAAGGAGCTAAAATTTAGCCCCTTTTAAAAATTTCTTAACTAATTTAAGCAGCAATCTTCACAGGGCCTTTTTCGTAAAGCTCCGTGACAAATTCCCAGTTCACAAGATTATCAACAAAGGCCTCAAGGTATTTTGGACGTGCGTTGCGGTAATCAATATAATAGCTGTGTTCCCATACATCACAGCCTAAAATTGCTGTTTTTCCATGGACCAGAGGGTTCTCACCGTTTGGTGTAGCCATCACATCAAGCTTGTTGTTTTCATCTGTAATCAGCCATACCCAGCCCGAACCAAATTGACCGACACCACCTTGTATGAATTTCTCGCGGAATGCATCAAAAGACCCAAAGCTGTCTGTGATAGCAGCATCCAAATTGCCGGGGCGTGCACCGCCGCCATTAGGCTTCATCCAGTTCCAGAAAAGTTTGTGATTCCAGTGTTGGCCAACATTATTAAACAGGCCTTGCTTGCCTTGTTTATAGGCATTCACAACGACTTCTTCCAAAGTACTGCCCATATCAGGTAACCCCTCAATTAATTCATTACCTTTCACAACATAGGCATTATGGTGCTTGTCATGGTGATATTCTAATGTCTCGGCAGACATATAAGGATCAAGCGCATCATAAGCATATGGTAGGTCTGGAAGATCAAAGGCGGACATTGTTATTTCTCCTGCTTCTCAAAGTGTTTAAAAACTGATAGGGCTTACCCTAAAGTTTTTGTATCCTGTGTCAAATTTAAAATGAAAGAATATGACGTCACTTTCTTATGTCGGAGAATTCGTAAAAAATAACGACCCTGACCGGTTTCTATTAAGCCTGTTTTGTGACGCTTCTTGCCGTGAGGCTTTATGGGCGATCTTTGCTTTTAACCATGAGATATCAAAAACACGGGAAGTTGTCAGTGAAAGCACTTTGGGGCTAATTCGCTTGCAGTGGTGGCGCGATGAAATTGTCAAAATCTATGATGGTAATCTTACCCAAGGCCATGAAGTTCTGACCGCACTAAATAGCGCAATAAAAGAGTATAACCTACCCCAAAAGTACTTTCATGATCTGATTTATGCCCGTGAATTTGATCTGGAAAATGTCTTGCCATCAGATATGAAAGGGTTTGTAAATTATTGTGATTTTACATGCACACCTTTAATGCGCTTGGCAATCATAATTGCGGGGGGAAAACCTGATAATGAAGGTGTGCAAGACATAGCGATAAATTATTCTATTGCCGGATTACTTCGGTCAGTGCCGCATCATGCAAAACAGGGCAGAGCATATTTACCAGAAAATCTACTAAAAGAGACTGGTATTAGCAAAGATGAACTATTTTCATTCCAAAAAACCAAAGAAACAGCCAGTATCGTGGAGAGTATTGTAAAAAGTCGTCCAAGGAGCCTAAAAACCAACCATATTTTGCTAAAATCATCGAATATTCTTGCTGACATATACTTTAAACAGATACAGGGACAAAAATTTGATGTTTTTAGTTCCAAAGTACAAGTTACACCCGCATTCAAGATTTTGCGTTTATTTATACGAACAAAATATCTTAGATAAAATTTAACAAAAACACTGTAATATGCCATAATAACTTTGTCATAACTATGGTGTTGAAATTACTGAGTTTTTTTTACAGGGGAATAGATAAATGGTTGATCCGGTTAATAACATCTCTCAGGTGCAGCAGATTTCTTCTGCCACCAAGAAAAGTTCAAATGAAACGGAAGAAAAACAAAAATCGTCTGATAGCCGCAGTGCTGATCAAGTAAAGATTTCCGATGAAGCTATTTCACTGTCAGAAGCATCTTATGCCGCGCAGGAAGCCTCTCAGGCTCTGAAAGACAGTGACACGCTTACGCTATCCTCTGATGTAGAGCGCCTCAATCAATTGGTTTAAATCCATAAAGATTATTTATATTTAACGCACAGGATTTCATAATCCTTAGCACCTTTAGGCGTTTTTACTGTGACCGAATCGCCCTCAGCCTTACCAATCAAGGCGCGTGCAACTGGCGCACCGATAGAGAGCTTACCATTTTCCATGTCGGATTCGTGCTCGCCAACAATTTGGTAAGTTTCTTCCTCATCTGTTTCTTCATCGACAATCGTAACCGTCGCGCCGAACTTAACTGTATCACCATCCATTGTTGAGGGATCAATCACTTGCGCACGTCCGGTCACAGCCTCAAGCTCCTGAATGCGACCTTCAATAAAGCTTTGCTGTTCACGCGCAGCATGATATTCGGCGTTTTCTGATAAATCACCATGTTCACGCGCTTCTGCAATCGCCTGAATAACATTCGGGCGTTGCACAGTCTTAAGGTCATTAAGCTCTGCTTTTAATTTTTCAAAACCGTCCTTGGTCAGAGGAATTTTTTCCATCTTCTCACCTTTTACAATAGCTTGTTAAGAAAAAATAAGACCCGCCTTATTAAAGTAAGAGCGGGATCACATATATCAATCAGTATAGTGTGCCTTTTCTTGTGAGGAAAGGTTTTTTTCTATGTTTTTATGAAGCGTGCCACGCTAAGATAATGCGAAGGTGTTGTTCTGATGTTTTTTTCACAATTGATTGTAGGCACGGTTCTAATTTGTATTACGGTGGTCATTCATGCCGTAGTTCTTGACCGTTTGATTTATTACATTGAAACATATAGCAACCCCGCGCGGTTACGCTTTGGCCGTGGCTGGAAAGTACCAATGTTGACAATTGCTGTTTTAGGCACTTTTGCTGCGCATATTCTACAAATATGGCTTTGGGCTATCTTTTATATTTCTGTTGGCGAATTTCATAATCTTGAAGCGGCCTTGTATTTTTCAACATCAACTTTCACAACTGTGGGATTTGGTGATGTCGTCCTTGATGAAAAATGGAGACTTGTGAGTTCTTTTCAATCCGCAAACGGTTTTATCTTGTTTGGTTGGAGCACAGCTTTTATCTTCGAGATAATGAACAGACTATACAAACATGATGAACTAGGCCAAGACTAAGGAGTGCTAAATGAAAAGATTTTTCTGGGCTATTGCTCTAACCACACTGGCATTGCCACAAAGTGTCTTTGCTGCTGAATCTTTTCAAAACTGGCTGGCAGATTTTAAAAAGGAAGCCATCAGCAAAGGCATATCAGAGCAAACTGTCAATCAGGCCTTTACAGGTGTAAAGCCTATTCCCAGAATTATAGAGCTGGACCGTAAACAGCCTGAAGGCACAATGACCTTCGCCAAATACCAGCAGCGTGTAATCAGTGATGCGCGCATTGCACAAGGCCGAAAGCTTTATAAAAAACATCGCACGCTTTTGGATGAAGCAGCAAAAAAATATGGTGTTCCTGCCCCCTATATTGTAGCGCTTTGGGGAATAGAGACCAGCTACGGCAATAATACTGGGGGATTTGGTGTTGTCGAAGCACTTTCTACGTTAGCGCATGATGGGCGGCGTAGTTCTTTTTTCAGGAAGGAACTGATAAATGCCCTCAAAATTATAGATGCTGGCCATATTACCCATCAGAATATGAAGGGCTCATGGGCAGGTGCTATGGGACAAAATCAATTTATGCCCAGCAGCTTTCATGCCTATGCGGTTGATGGAAATGGTGATGGTAAACGTGATATTTGGAGCAGCCTTCCTGATGTCTTTGCATCAACTGCAAATTACTTGAGTTCAAGTGGCTGGAAGGAAGATGAGCGCTGGGGACGTGCCGTGAAATTACCTTCTCCAAACCGTTACAGTGAGGAAGATATTGGTCTGGGCACAAAAAAGACTTTGGCGGCTTGGAAAAAAATCGGGGTAATACTTCCTAACGGAAATCCTATTCCTGTGGTCGCCGGCATGAAAGCTTCTATTGTTACGCCTGATGGCATAAATGGCCCAGCTTATCTGGTGTATGATAATTACCGCGTAATTATGAAGTGGAATAAATCAACGTACTTTGCGACTTCGGTTGGACTGCTCGCAGATGCAATTGCCCAGTAAACGAAACATATAGAGTAACAATGAAAAAACTGTCTTTAATCATTTTAATATTCGCTGTGCCAGCTTTATCAGGCTGCGCCAAAATTGAACTTGCCTCTCATTTTGGTAAAAAACTTTCTGGGTCACCACCACGAAGTAAAGGCTATTATAAGGTGGGGTCGCCTTATGTTATCAAAGGTAAGCGTTATTATCCTTCTGTCGATTACAGATATGATAAAACGGGCATAGCGTCTTGGTATGGGCCCAATTTTCACGGCAAAAAAACCGCGAATGGCGAGATTTTTGATGAAAATGAGCTGACCGCGGCACACAAAACATTGCCTTTACCCAGTATCGTTCGTGTGACTAATCTTGAAAATGGCAAGTCTTTGATTGTGCGTGTGAATGACCGTGGGCCTTATGCGCATGGCCGCATCATTGACATGTCTAAGCGTTCTGCTGAGTTATTAGGCTTTAGAAATCAGGGTACTGCCAAAGTTCGCGTACAGGTTCTAGAACCCGAAAGCCGCATGGTGGCAAAAGCTGCTCAGGACGGACAGGATACTCGCGGTATGGAAGTCGCTATGAACAGACCAAACTATCAAGCGCCTGCAAGAACAGCTTACCAACCCACAGTCACCCCAAGTCAAAAACCAGCCACTTATCAAACGGCATCTCTACAAACACCAGCTCCTAGAGCAATTCCAGGACATCAAAAAGGCGGTGTCTTTTATCCTGATCCTGTGATCTCGGAGCAAGCCGTGCAACCAACCAGTATTTATGTGCAGATGGCTTCTTTCTCAACACGCGAAAATGCCATGAAATTTTCCAGCGCCTTGCGCAATCAAGGTTATGCACCGCCTTTAATCCAACCGGCGAATGTTGGCGGACAGGACTATTACCGCGTACGTTTCAGGGCTGATACAATTGCCAGTGCCGATAAATTACTCGATAAGGTCTTGAATGATGGCCATAGCCGAGCCATTATCATAGTAGATTAAAAAAACGGTTTCTTAGATAATGTTTAATAGAGCAATACAATATACGTTCCTTATTTTTTTATGTCTGGTGATTTCGCCATTACAAGCCTATGCACAAGATACAACAGCCAAACAAGCCATCATTATTGATTTTGATACTGGTAACATTCTTTTTGAACATAATGCAGATGAAAGAATGCCAACCTCATCAATGAGCAAGGTTATGACGATGTACCTTGTTTTTGAGGCTCTTAAACGCGGAGATATTAATCTGGATGATGAATTCGTCGTCAGTGAAAAAGCTTGGAAAAAACAAGGCTCCAAGATGTTTGTGCCGGTGGGCAAAAAAGTGAAAGTCGAGGATTTGATCCGCGGCGTGATTGTACAATCCGGTAATGATGCGACAATTGTCTTGGCAGAAGGTCTAGCAGGATCAGAAGAAGCTTTTGCACAAGCTCTGAATGAAAAGGCCAAAGAGCTAGGTATGAATAATAGCCATTTCATGAATGCAAGTGGCTGGCCTGATCCTGATCATTATTCAACTGCGCGCGATCTGGCTACCTTGGCAATGGCGATGATTAAAAACTTTCCTGATTATTATAAATATTATGCAGAAAAAGAATTTACTTATCACGATATAACGCAGCAAAACCGCAACCCTCTGCTCTATCGTGATATCGGGGCAGATGGAATAAAAACGGGCCATACAGAAGATGGCGGCTATGGTTTAATTGGTTCAGGCGAAAAAGATGGTCGCCGTGTGGTTATGGTCTTAAATGGCATGGAGAGCAATAAACACCGTAAGGAAGAATCTGTGCGCTTGTTGCAATGGGCTTTGAATTCTTTCAAAAATATCACCTTATTTAAAAATCAAAAGCCTATTGAAAAAGCCAAAGTAACAATGGGCGCAAGCTTAAACGTGCCTCTTATCCCTGCCGATAATCTTATACTGACAGTACCATCCTTATATCAGAAAAAACTGGATGTCAGTTTAGAGTACAATTCACCATTGGTCGCACCTTTATCAAAAGGGCAAGAAGTCGGAACAGTAAAAATTATTACACCTGCAGGTGAAGAAAAAACTATGTCGCTTCTTGTAGCCGAGGATGTAGAGGAGCTAAACTTTTTCTTGAAGTTTCTGGTGAAAGCGCGGATGCTGGCTCAACAGCGCGGAGGGTAGAGTTATTACTGGTTTATTCATTACATTTGAAGGCGGTGAAGGTACCGGAAAAACCACGCAGGTTAATCGTTTGGCGCGTGCCTTATCTGAGCGAGGGCACTATGTCGTGACAACCCGTGAACCGGGCGGCACACCGGAAAGTGAAAAAATCAGGCAACTTCTCGTACAGCGTGATTCCTTTAACTGGAATTCAATGTCAGAAACTTTGATGTTTTTTGCGGCGCGCTCCATGCATATTGAAAAAGTGATCAAGCCTGCCTTGAAAGAGGGCAGTATTGTCATTAGTGACCGTTTTACGGATTCTACTATGGCCTATCAAGGCTATGGTAAGGGGCTGGATCTTGATAAAATAAAACAGATTGAAGACGTCTCGATTGACGGGTTTAAACCAGATTTAACATTTCTGCTGGATATGGATGTCGAAAAAGGGCTGGAGCGTTCTAATAAGCGTCTATCATCGCAACTAGGATATGAGAAAACCGAAGACAGATATGAGCGCATGGAAAAAGAATTCCATGAAAAATTGCGCGCGGGATTTCTGGATATTGCCGGAAAAGAGCCCGATCGTGTAAAAATTATAGATGCGAGTAAGGAAAGCGAAGCAATCTCAGCAGAGATTATGACGATCGCACTTGGCGTATTAAAAGACAAATAAAGGCACAAATATGGATTTATTTGGTGACGAGGACATTATCTATGATGATGAGCCACCGGAAGATGACTTTGGTGGAGCTGTATCCTATGCTGCAGCTGGAGAGTCTTTATCCTTGCCCTTACTCTCTGATTTGTGCCTTGGGCACGAGGTCATAGAAAAGCAGTTTCTTGATTTATATAAAAAAGACAAAATGCCACATGCCGTCGTTTTCTCAGGGGCGCAAGGGATTGGTAAGACCACCTTTGCTTTCCGGCTGGCGCGTTTTCTTTTGAAACACAGTAAAGACTCTAATTCGACGCAAGATGCTTTATTTGCCTCTGATGACATCGTGCCGGATATTCAGACTATGGATGTGCCAAAGGATGATCCGGTTTTTTCTCGTATAGCTTCGGGTGGTCACGCTGATTTATTACATATCAATAAAAATGAAAGTGCAGGCTCTGCTGGCAATGCATTAAAAGTCGAAGAAGTACGCACGATTGAAAAGTTTTTGCGTAAGACAGCCTCGGAAGGTGGTTACCGGATAGTCATTATAGAAGATGCCGATATGATGACGCGTAGTGCACAAAACGCCATTTTGAAAATCTTGGAAGAGCCACCAGAAAAAGTGCTCATGATCCTTGTAGCACATCGCAGCGGCATGCTAATCCCGACAATAAGATCACGTGTGCGCTTGTTTAAATTTATGCCATTGAGTAATGAAATCCTATTGGAGTTGCTTAGAAAAGAAGAGCATAGCTTTACAGAAAAAGAACAGCAACGTTTGCTGCTTTTTGCCTCGGGCAGTATAGGTAAAGCTCTGTCTTTTTGTGGCGATGGTGGTCTTGAGATGCTCTCGGAAATATTGACGCATCTGGAAAATACAAATAAAACACAGCTCCATAAGTTTTCTCAGTCTCTATCAGCCAAAGGGCAGGAAAAATCCTATTATTTGTTTTCTGAGATTTTGCAATGGATGTTTCGCCTTATGGTCTCGGCCAAAGCGCGTGGTGACAACAGCATTATTAGCGCCATTCAGCATGATGCTGTGGCCTCTATGCTTTCTTCTTATTCTCTGGAAAAACTTCTTAAAATTTCTCAAAACCTAAAAGGGCATTTCCAAAGCGTAGATTTTTCCAATTTAGATAAGCGCGATGCTGTACGCAGGGCATTTCATGTGCTAAGTGATTAGCCTGTCTTCTAATTATGCAGCGTCAAGGAGAGTAAAGCTTTGGATAGTAATCTGGACCGCAAAACACCCTTTTATATTACAACCGCCATTTCATATGTAAACGGTGTGCCGCATCTGGGGCATGCTTATGAATCCATTTTAACAGATGTTCTGGCGCGGTTCAAAAGGCTGGATGGCTATGATGTGATGTTTCTGACGGGCACAGACGAGCATGGTGAAAAGATTGCACAAACGGCTGAAAAAGAAGGCATGAGCGCCAAGGACTTTGCCGATAAAAATGCAGCAGTATTTCAAGAGCTAACATCAAAGCTTGATATGTCCAATGATGATTTTATCCGTACCACACAAAAGCGCCATTACAAGGCCGCGCAAGGCATTTGGCAGAAATTATGGGATAAGGGCGATATCTACCTTGATAATTATGCTGGCTGGTATTCTGTGCGTGAGGAAGCTTATTTCACAGAAGATGAGCTTAATACTGACCCTAAAACAGGGACAAAGCTCACGCCACTTGGCACAGAAGTTAAATGGGTGGAAGAGCCGAGCTATTTCTTTAAGTTATCTAAATATACAGATGATCTATTGAAACTCTATAAAGATCGGCAGGATTTTATTATGCCGCATGCCCGCGCTAATGAAGTTATCAGCTTCGTCGGGCAAGATGGTGGGCTAAAAGATTTATCCGTATCTCGCCATAAGAGCCGTTTGCAATGGGGTATTCCTGTGCCCAATGACGAAGATCATGTGATGTATGTTTGGCTGGATGCGTTAACCAATTATATGACGGCCTTGGGCTATCCTGATGAGACCGCAGATAAGTTCAAGAAATTCTGGCCGGCTGATTATCATGTGATTGGGAAGGATATTACACGTTTTCATGCAATTTACTGGCCCGCCTTTTTGATGGCAGCTGACTTACCATTGCCAAAACATATTTTTGCCCATGGCTTTATCAATGTTGATGGCACAAAAATGTCCAAATCAGTTGGTAATGTACTTTCACCGGATGATTTGATTGAAAATTACGGCCTTGATCCTACGCGCTATTTCCTGATGCGTGAGGTTTCGCATGGTAATGATGGAAATTTCTCTCATGAGCAAGCTGTTCAGCGTATCAATGCTGATCTGGCTAATGGCTTAGGGAACTTGGCACAAAGAACCTTATCCATGATCTATAAGAATTGCGATGCAAAAATCCCTGAAAGCAGTGGCCTAACGGATGAAGATAAGGCATTGCTGAATGATGCTTATACAAAGCTCATTAGCGACGAGATGCGCGATCATGCGAAGCGCTTATGCTTTCACAAAATTCTTTCCTTTATTTGGGAAGTTATTTCCGAATGCGATACTTATATTGATCGCCAAGCGCCTTGGAAGCTCAAAAAAGAAGACCCCGAGCGCATGAAAGCTGTGCTTTATGTCTTGGCAGAAATTATCCGCTGTATTGCGATATCTGTGCAGCACACAACACCCGAAGCGGCTGGGAAAATACTTGATCAGTTAGGTGTAGGTGCAAAAGAACGTCAATTCTATCACATCTCGGAAAACTACGCATTACTGGGCGGAACATCTATCGATAAACCCGAGGGTGTCTTCCCGCGCATTGAGGACTAATCATGTGGATCGATTCACATTGTCATCTCAACCACCCGAATATCAGGGAAAAGGGAAAACCTGATGAGATAATCACAGCTTCAAAAAAGGGCGGTGTTGATGGCCTACTCACGATTTGTTGTCGTATGTCCAAGGAAATGGACGAGTTGGCATCAATTGCAAAAGCCAATGATAATGTCTGGTATAGTATCGGAACGCACCCTCATGATGCCGGACTAGATGCTGAAAAGGCATTTACGGTTGATGATATTGTGGCGGCAGCTAAGGCTGATCCAAAGATTATTGCCATCGGCGAGAGCGGTCTTGATTATTACTATGATAATTCTCCCAGAGAAGATCAAATCACCTCATTCAGAAAACATATGCGCGCTTGTGTCAAAATTGATTTGCCTCTGGTTGTACATTCTCGTGATGCTGAGGAAGATACAGCGCAACTCATGAAAGAAGAAAGTGCAGGTGGCAAACTTCGAGGGGTTATGCATTGTTTTAGCTCGAAGAAAATTCTGGCTGAAGAAGCATTGGAACTGGGGTTTTATATCTCGTTTTCCGGTATTGTAACTTTCAAGAAATCAGGTGAGCTAAGGGAAACGGCTAGAAACGTACCTTTGGATAAGGTTTTAGTTGAAACTGATGCGCCATATCTTGCACCTGTGCCGTATCGTGGGAAAACCAATGAGCCAGCTTATGTGGCTAAAACAGGAGAGTTTTTGGCAGATTTTTATGGCCTCTCAGTAGAAGAATTTGCAAAGATAACGACAGAGAATTTTTATCGTTTGTTTAACAAGGCAAAATCAGCATGAGTAACACACCCCTAAAAATTACGATATTAGGGTGCGGAAATTCCTCCGGTGTGCCATCGGTTGGAAATTACTGGGGTAATTGTGATCCAAATGAACCAAAAAACAGGCGCACGAGATGTTCTTTAGCGGTGCAATCTAAAAGCACAACGATCATCATTGATACGGGCCCGAATTTCCAAGATCAAATGAATGCGCATAATATTACAGGGCTGGATTATGTGCTTTATACACATCATCATAGTGATCATATTAATGGTATAGATGATCTGCGCCCATTATATTTTCGCGGTGGACGAGAAGAGATTAATATTCTCACCTCGCGGGAAAGCCTGTCAGAGCTAGAGAAACGTTTCCATTATCTCTTTACAGGCGGCAATAATGCCGAGTTTTATCCACCAATTCTAAAAGGCCACGCTTTTCAGCCCCAAAATTATCATCACGTTAACAGACTAGGGGATATCGAGTTTATTCCATATGAAATGGATCATGGTACGTGTATGGCTGTGGGGTATCGCTTCGGGGATATTTCATACTCACTGGATATGAAAGAGCTTAGCGATGAAGCGCTAGAAACAATCAAGGGTTCGAAAATCTGGATTGTCGATGGCGCAGCCTATAAAAACCCGAATAATGCTGTCCATGCCGATCTGGAAAGCCTTTATCGCTATAATGAGATTGTACAGGCAGAGCAGGTTTATGTTTCCTGTCTTAGCCCGCAAATGGATTACAGAACTTTGCAAGAGGAACTACCGCAAGGGTTTTATCCAGCCTATGATGGACTTAGTTTTGTGGTTTAGAGCTTTATAGCTTCTTCTTCAAAAGCTCATTGACCATAGCAGGATTAGCCTTACCCTGAGATTTTTTCATAACCTGACCAACAAAGAAGCCAAAAAGCTTGTCTTTGCCGCCGCGATAGGCTTCAACTTGACCAGAATTCTCTGCGATCACTTCATCAATAATGGCTTCAATCGCACCAGTATCTGTGACCTGTTTAAGTCCTTTTTCCTCTACGATTGCATCGGCATCCTTGCCACTTTCAAACATCTCTGCAAAAACATCTTTGGCAATTTTTCCTGAAATCGTATTATCAACGATCAGTTTAATAAGGCTGCCAAGTTGTTGAGCTGAAATAGGGGATTCTGCTAGTGTCTTTTCATTTTTATTCAAAATCCCAAGAAGCTCGTTAATCACCCAGTTTGCAGAGAGCTTGGCATCGCCGCCTTCTTTGGCAACTGTTTCAAAATAATCTGCGCGAGCGCGCTCGGCAATCAGCACGCTGGCATCATAGGGGCTGAGTCCATAATTACCCATAAAGCGGTGCTTCTTCTCATCCGGCAATTCCGGCAAAGTCTGCTTAATCTCCTCAACCCATTCACTAGAAAATTCCAGAGGCAAAAGGTCCGGATCAGGAAAGTAGCGGTAATCATGCGCTTCTTCCTTGGAGCGCATAGAGCGGGTTTCCATCTTATTTGGGTCCCAAAGCCTTGTTTCCTGATCAACGCTACCGCCATCTTCCAGAATTTCCACTTGACGGCGCGCCTCATATTCTATGGCTTGCTGCACAGCCTTCAACGAGTTCACATTTTTTACTTCTGCGCGTGTGCCATATTCATCCCCCGGCTTGCGCACTGATATATTCACATCCGCACGCATCGATCCTTCATCCATATTGCCGTCACATGTACCAAGATAGCGAACGATCATACGGATTTTGGAAAGATAAGCAGTTGCTTCTTCTGGGCCTCTGATATCGGGTTCAGAAACAATCTCCATAAGAGCACAGCCTGAGCGGTTAAGATCTACAAAGGATTTATCAGGGCTTTGATCATGAATGGATTTTCCAGCATCTTGCTCCAGATGCAGGCGTGTAATCCCGATTTCTTTCACGCTACCACCGGGGAGGTCGATTTCAATTTTTCCTTCTCCAACGATTGGATCCTCAAACTGAGAAATCTGATAACCTTGTGGTAGATCAGGGTAGAAGTAGTTTTTGCGCGCAAAGACTGAGCGTGTGTTAATCTTTGAATTTAGCCCTAATCCTGTACGCACGGCTTGTTCAACACATTTTTTATTCAAAACAGGAAGCATTCCGGGCATGGCTGCATCTACAAGAGAGACCTGAGAGTTAGGTTCCGCACCAAATTCCGTAGCGGCACCTGAAAACAGCTTGGAATTGGCAATAACTTGCGCATGGATTTCCATGCCAATCACAATTTCCCATTCACCTGTTTCACCTTTAATCATCTGGGGCATTAATTTCTCCTGTAGCTAAATATAATTTAATTATGCCGACTGTAACTTTGCTCATAAATACACTGCTTGGTATTCGACCATCTTGTGGATTCATAAAGCGGTCCCATAAAATAGTATTTTAAAAAATCTATTTTTTCGGGGTGCTCCATATTAAATATTTCTATCAGATCTATAGCTGTCATCGCGACTTCTTTATCCACGCGCTGGCCTACACATCGACAAATACTTTCTCGTCCGGCACCTATATTTTGTGTTTGTTCTGATCTGAGACAGTCTTTACGAGCATATTCCTGAATAACATAAGGCATGCAGGGGGCATATGCATAAAGTAAAACATTTTGTCTTACAGTACGTCCGGCTTTTGAATCCTGATTAAGTATTCTAAAATCAGATACTGGCAACAACTCTGTCATTTTAGCTGCAGTACAACCGCACAATATTTCTTTTTCACTGGGGGTAAATATAGGGTCATCTTCGTTAATACATTGCTCAAAGTAAAAGTTACCATAGTCAGCTGCTGTCGTAGGAACTTTTGGTTTCTCTTTTTTCTCCAGCATGTCTGGATTGAGCATTTCATCAAGAGGCACAATATCCTGCGCGGAGTCTTGCGCATAGGCAGCATAAGACTGAAAACTAAATCCTATAAGCAAACCCAAGAAAATAACTTTAATAAAAAATTTCATATGATGAACACCTTTCCTATGTGCCCTAATCCTATTTGCTCTGGGGCGACCATAGTTTGAATTGTGCCAGATTTTCTATTTTTTGTGCAACTTTCAAAACAGTTTCTTCATCCCAAGGACGACCAATAATCTGCAAGCCAAGGGGCAGGCCATCTTTGTCAGTGCCGGCAGGAACGGACATGCCGGACAATCCAGCCAAAGATGCCGGCACAGTAAATACATCATTCAGATACATCTTGATCGGGTCATCTTCATTCTCACCGATGGCAAAAGCTGCAGAAGGCGCTGTTGGCGTTAGAAGAACATCACATTTCTCATAGGCCTTTTTAAAATCTTCAGAAATCAAACGGCGCACTTTCTGAGCTTTAATGTAATATGCGTCATAATATCCAGCCGAGAGCACGTAAGTTCCAATCATGATGCGGCGCTTAACCTCATCGCCAAAACCTTGAGCGCGGGTTAGCTCATACATATCAATCAAGTCTTTTTCATCAGCGCGCTGCCCGTATCTCACGCCATCATAGCGCGCCAGATTTGAGGAAGCCTCGGCAGGGGCGATAATATAATATGTTGGCAGAGCATAATGCGTATGCGGCAAGCTAATATCTACAATCTCTGCGCCTGCGGATTTTAGCCATTCAATGCCTTGTCCCCAAAGTTTAGAAATTTCTTCAGGCATGCCATCAACGCGGTATTCTTTCGGAATACCTACTTTCAGTCCCTTGATATCTCCATTCAAAGCAGCAACAAAATCAGGCACATCCTTTTTTGCAGAAGTGCTATCCTTCGGGTCATGACCAGACATAGTGCGCAAGAGTAGGGCGTTATCTTCAACTGTTCTTGCAAATGTACCAGCTTGATCCAAAGAGGATGCGAAGGCCACAACTCCCCAACGAGAGCAACGCCCATAAGTTGGCTTTATACCTGAAATTCCACAAAATGCAGCAGGTTGACGGATTGAACCGCCTGTATCTGTACCCGTGGCGCCCATAGCAATATAGGCGGCAACACTAGCCGCAGATCCTCCAGAAGACCCACCCGGCGTTAAGTCTTTATTGCTATTTTGGCTTTTCCATGGGTTGATCACATTACCATAAAAGCTTGTCGTGTTAGATGAGCCCATAGCAAACTCATCCAAATTCGCTTTACCCAACATCACAGCACCAGCATCAAATAGCTTACTTGATACAGTGGATTCATATTGCGGCTTAAACCCCTCTAAAATATTGCTGGCTGCCGTTGTTTGAACGTTTTTTGTGCAGAATAAATCCTTAATCGCAAGTGGAATACCATCCAGCGCACCTGCCTCACCTTTGGCACGGCGTTCATCAGACGCTTTGGCTTGCTCTAGCGCAAGATCTGGTGTCTCGGTGATATAGGCATTCAAATCCTTTGCAGCGCCCATAGCATCAATATGCGCCTGCGTAAGCTCTGCAGATGTGAAATCTTTGCTTTTAAGACCTTTAAGGGCGTCTTTAATTGTTAGGTGCGTTAGATTACTCATTTTCGCCTCCCACGACTTTAGGTACTACAAAGTAGCCTTGCGTTGTTTCAGGTGCATTAGTCAGAACCTTATCCACGCAACCACCATCATTAATTACGTCGTCACGAAGCTCCAGATTAATATCAACAACACTGGCTAATGGCTCGACATTATCGGTATCAACCTCGGCAAGCTGCTCAACAAAGGTTATGATATTGGAGAGTTGTGGCCCAAGCTTTACGATTTCCTCATCTTCCAGACGAATTCTAGCTAGGCGCGCTACTTTTTTAACGGTTTCCTGATCTAGTGACATATGCAATCCTGATAAAATACTTATATATCTAAATTTTAACCCTTGCTCTTCTATCATTGACTTGTGTAGCGTGCAAGAGCAATGAGCTTCAATATTATGATCGATTTACTAGAGAATATCGTTGATAAATGCCCAAAGGGGCAAAATCTACTGGGCATGGATATTGGCCGCAAAACAATTGGCTTGTCACTTTCGGATTCAGTTCACAGTATTGCAACACCACTTGGGACGGTAAACCGTACCAAATTCTCAAAAGATATTAAAGCCCTCGAAGAGATCATTAAAGATTATCATGTGGGTGGCTATATTTTGGGCTATCCGGTAAACATGGATAATAGTGAAGGCCCCAAATGTCAGTCAGTAAAAGACTTTGCACAAGAGTTTGCAAAGCAACTTTCCGAAGATTTAAAGCCAAAAGAGGGTATATGGATCGCCCTATGGGATGAACGGTTATCCACAGTTTCTGTGGAAAACTTTGTGAGTGAAACTGTGAATATCAAAAAAAGCCGTGCCAAGGATAGGGGAATTATTGATAAACTCGCAGCGCAGCATATCCTGCAGGGTGCACTAGACTTTATGCAGCGGCGAAATCTCTGATGCTTCCCGATTTCTTTCTAAATGTTGAGGACAGAACATTTTTGCGCATCAACGTGGTCTTGTTGGCAGCTGTAATAATACGACCTGTTAAATCAATATTAAAAAATGCGCCATTTTCTGTAGTAAGAACACGTTGTTTAGGATCAAAAGATTTTACAGGCTTTACTTCTGGATTTTGGAAATGCCAAATAATTTCCCCATTGTAATGGCAGCACACAAAATTATCTACGGCATCGCAATCAAGTATAAGTAAAAGACGATCAGTCATCTCGTAGATCTCTTTAATCTTACAGGCAATGTCAGGATTGGCATTGTAAAAATTGATTTTATATTGCTCTAGATTAATCGACACGGTTACCTCCCGCATTGATATAGGGAGATATCGCGCCATAGCGCATCAAATCATTGCCGTGATTTTGCATCCAGTATTTACCATTTAAAAAATCATCTGATAATTCGCGGCACAAAGACCAAAAAGCTTTGCTATGATCAAGGTGAACCAAATGCGCAACTTCATGGGCAACTACATAGTCACTGGCCTCAACAGGGGCAAACATCAATCGCCATGAAAATGAAATTCGCCCGTCATGTGAACAGCTTCCCCAGCGGGTTTTGGTATCACGTACGCTGACCGTTTGAATGTTTTCTTTTATGAGCATCGCTTTTTCATGCGCCAGAGCTTCGAGATGTGTTGCTGCCAATCTTTTCAAAAAGCGCGTGATTGCTACTTCTGGAAACTCGGAAGGTGTTTTAACCTCCAGTACGTTATTGTAAATCTTTATAGAGTGTCTAGACAGGTTTTTATCATGATGAACTCTGATCGAAATAGCCGTTCCAAAAACAGGGATTATAGCACCATCATCAAATGGAATAGGCGGGGCAAGGTTTTGTAGAACACCTTTAATCCACGCTTCATGGTTTTTAGCAAAAAAATAAGCCTTCTTCAGTGGCATTTTCTCGGGCACAATCAAGTTTATTACGCGCTCGATAGGATCAAGCCGCAATGCTACACGTTTAGCTCTTTTGCTACGCTTTACAATGACAAGGTCTTCTAAAGACATAAGAAAGTTACTTTTTTATAATCACGACTAAACGCCAATCAGGAGGCCAGGCTATAAGAGGCTATAAAAGTGGTCTTATAAGAAGGAGTGAAATAAAACCGGAACTTTTATGTTTTAGCTTTCCTTTTTGTCGGTTTCCTTGACGAGCGAACAGTGTCTAACGAAACTATATTCGTCTTCTCCTGCTTAGTATCTGATTGTACTGATTTTTTCTTATTAGGTGAAGGGCTTTTTTTCTGACTTGCCTTTTTTGTTGCCTTTTTTTCCTTTGAGGCCGTCTTGGCTTTTGTCGATCTTACATTTTTTGTTTTTGATGTAGTCTTTTTCTTGCTCTTCGGCTTTGGGTCCGAGCTGCTTGGTTCAAGTGGGTTGTCATCGCGGTGCGCGATTTTTCCTTCCTTCAGATTATGAGGTTGGTTTTCCTTCAGCCAACGTCGAATGGCGACAATCCCATGATTGTCACGAATAAATCTTTCAGGTGCTAAATCCGGGATCTTTTTAAGATCAATTGATGGGATGGAATCTTTATTTTTATCAAATGCACGAATGAAATGTCTGATTCTGGGCATAATCTGCTCTCTCCAGCGGCGGCCATTAAATATACCGTAATGACCAGTTTTTAGCTGGAAATGGTGGAATTGCTTGCGCTGGGGCAGGGAATAGCACATTTCATGCGCGGCTGTGGTTTGACCGCGTGCGGATATGTCATCAAGCTCGCCTTCAATGGTCAGTAGAGCTGTGTGCTCAATGTCTTGCGGGCGAACATTTTTGATTTCATCTGTAGTAGGGTCGGTCCACTTCATACGCCCGCGCGGCAAAGAATGGTCTTGAAAAACCGTCTCTACGGTCTGTAGGTAGAATTCTGCGGGGATATCCATGACTGATAAATATTCATTATAGAATTTGCGATGGGCTTCGGCAGAATCGCCATCTCCAGTAATCAGGTGATGGTAAAATTTCATATAAGAGCCAAAATGGCGATCCAGATTCATCGACATGAAGCCCGAAAGCTGTAAAAATCCCGGGTAAACTTTGCGGAAAGCGCCAGGGTAATAATAGGGGACATTGTAGATGACCGATTTCTCAAACCAACTCAAAGGACGATTTTCCGCAAGTTCTGTAACTTCAGTTTTTGAAATTCTGGTGTCAATCGGTCCCCCCATCAGTGTCATAGAAAGCGGTTGGTTTGGGTCTTTATCGGAGGCCATCAAAGAAATGGCCGCCAAAACAGGTACGGCTGGCTGACATACAGCAATCAGGTGAACATCTGGTCCTAGAATATGTATGAAATCTCTGACGTAGGCGATGTAATCATCCAGATCAAAGCCTCCATGACGCATAGGCACTTGGCGTGCATCATGCCAATCTGTGATGTAAACATCATGGTGTGGTAACAAGGATTCGACAGTGCCGCGTAAAAGCGTAGCAAAATGGCCTGACATAGGTGCCACAATAAGTACTTTGGGATCGTTTCTTTTGGTCTCTCTTTTAAAATGCAAAAGAGAACAAAAAGGTTTGTCTGCAATAATTTGTTCGGTGATCGAAACTTTTTTGCCGCCAATTGTTGTTTCTGGTAATTCAAATTCTGGCTTTTCAAATCGGCGTGTAACGCGCTCGGTCATCTCCGCGCCAGCAGCAATATAACGGCCTAATTGCGTGTAGGAAAGGGGGTTGAGCGGATTTTGAAATGCCGTGCGGGTGACTTCTGCTTGCAAGCGCATCGGGGTTAGCATGGCATGTTGTAGTTCATACAAATGGTAGAGCATAAGGTTTTTCTTTCCAATGGCAAATATTAACGCTAAAGTTTTGGTCGGCAAGCAGTGTGGCAGTCATAACCGCTCATAAAAAGACACTCATTTATACACAATTTATACTATGTTCGAAAGCTTTTCACAACTCCACACTTATGTTTTTGATGCTGAGCGTATTCCGGTTTTGATTGTTGCAATGCTCGTGACGGTAATTGTCGGCATGATTACTGGTCCGGTGCGTGGTAATGCCAACCCGTTCATCTGGCAGATACTTGATGTTTTTTTGGGCGGAATCGGTGATCGGATGAATCGCAAGCATCGTAAAAAAGGAGATTTGATTTTTCGTGGGTTTTTATTAACGGCATTCATTTTATTTCTAAGTTCCCTGTTCGGGAAATATTTTGATTTTTATTTTATTCCGGCAGGGCACAGCACTTATGAAATTATTTTGATAAGTCTTTGTTTGAGCTCTGGTGCAATTTGGTTTTCTTTACTTAGACTTTATTTCACTATGGACAAACAAGGCAAAGCTAGCGGCGCTTTTTTTGATATTGCTCGCACAACCCGCACAAATCTCAATAGTGTAGAGGATCACGGTATTACGCGTTGTGCTATGGGGTTATCCGCTACGAGCTTGGATAAATCAATGATCGCCCCATCCTTATGGTATTTGATCGGAGGTGTGCCTTTATTATTGATATATAGCGCTCTTTCAGCGCTGGCTTGGCGTTTCGGGAATAGGGGGCTTGGTACGGGGTTCGGTGCTGTACCATTAGCACTAGAGAAAATTATGGGGGTAGTGCCATCTTATCTGTCTGGTTTTTTAATAGTCGCCGCAAGTTCTTTAACGCCTGCCGCCAGGTTATTTGATGGATTAAGGGTATTGTGGGATAGAAAGCAAACTATTCCCTATGAGCAAAATGGAATTACCCTTAAAGCTCTAAGCTGGTCACTAAAAGTCACCCTGGGCGGCGCTGTACAAAATATCAAAGGAGAAAAGCTGCCCTGTGATTGGGTTGGGCCTGAAGGTGCAACAGCACAAATCAACCATAAAAATCTGGTGCGAGCCATTTGGATTAATGTAATTTCTCATCTGCTTTTTGTGCTGATTTTATTATGCGCCTATATTTATACAGGAAAATTATTCTTAATGCTTGACTTTATAAGCTGACTTCGACTATTTTGCGCAAACTTATTTTTGAATTTATCAGATTTACAAGGATTAGGGCTATGAGCCAACGTTGTATGATTACCGGGAAAGCCCCGATGAGCGGACACAGAGTGTCTCACGCACAAAACAAAACCAAGCGCCGTTTTATGCCAAATATTCAGGATGCTAGCCTTTACAGTGAAGTTCTTGAGCGCTGGGTGAAGGTGCGTGTTAGCACAAATGGTTTGCGCACAGTAGAACACAAAGGCGGCTTTGATGCATATTTGAAAAGCACAGCTAAGACTAAGCTTGACCCTGCTTTGCGTCCAGTTAAGGCTGAAGTGGAAAATGCATTGGCTGAGAAAAAAGCTTAATTACTTTTCAATGATGAATACAATTAACCCGCTTAAATTTAGGCGGGTTTTGTTTTTTTGACATAAAGAAATGTTTAGAATAAATTGACAATAATATCGAAGTGATAAGGACGGGATCATACGAAAAGAATTGGATTTAACAACAATAGATGGCGCTATCGACTGGATAATGCTAAACAGAATGCGCCGATCAGAAGAAGGAGATCGAGCACAGGTCTTTGTGACATTATTTGGTGCGGATCACAATGAGGCAAGGGTAAAAGAAGCTTTGGCCTATTGCTATGACCACGGGATAGGGTGTAAACAAGACAAAGAGCATGCTTTCAAACTGATATTTGATGAAGATGAAACTATTTTAGTTGAAACCGCGATAGGGATAGGGTACGCCCTCAAGGCGCATGAGCTCTATCGTGATGACATAGATGAAGCCTTTAAGTCATGTAAAAAAGCGGCTTATATGGGCATGGTCGGCGCCCAAAACTGGATGGCTGGTGGACATGCAGGCGGTGAAAATGATCCTTGGCAATATAATCATGCAGAAGTGGTAAAGTATACGGAAATGGCTGCCAGTCAAGGGGATATGGAGGCCATTAAACGGCTAATTCTTATTAATTTGGGTGATTACGATGATATGGATGGAAAAGCCAAGGGTTTTAAGCCGGATTTTGATCGTGCTTATAGAATGGCCATAGAGTTAATTGATTCAGAGGAGGCAAAGAGTTTCATAGAAGATAATTTTACTGGCGATGGCATATATAATCACGATCCAATAAGTCCTGTTAAGTTTAACGAAAAATTTAATGATGCATCCACGGCGCAAATCGCATTTAAATCAAACGAAACAAAGCTCAGAATCCTGATGTATTACAACCAAAAGCAGTATGATAATGCTTTGCAGCAAACTCAGGACGCTGAACAAGAGCAACCTTTGGTAACTAAATAGAAAAAGGTGCTTGGGGTTTTAGTGTTTTTCTGCCATAAAGCTCTCCATGCTTAATTACCCGAATTTTTCCTTTGATATTACACATACCGACCCTAAATCGCGGGCACGGATTGGGCGCTTAAAAACGCCGCATGGTGAAATCGAGACCCCGAATTATATTTTTTGCGGTACAAAAGCCAGTGTTAAGAATCTCTCTCCGGCACATCTTCATGAAGCTAAGACTGATATAATCCTGTCCAATACCTATCATTTGATGCTCCAGCCCGGCGCAGAATTAATTGAAAAAATGGGCGGGCTTCATAAATTCATGAATTGGGGTGGCCCTATGCTGACGGACTCGGGCGGGTTTCAAGTCTTCTCGCTCGGTGAGGGGACAATGGCCAATGAGATCAAGGGAAAAAATGCCAAGGGGCATGATAACCGTAATCTACTGGAAATCTCGGAAGAAGGCACTGTTTTTAGGTCATATGTTGATGGTTGCAAAATTAAACTTACGCCCGAATCAGCAATGGAAATACAGCGTAAATTAGGCGCTGATCTATTGATGCAATTCGATGAATGCACGCCATATCACGTGGATAAGGACTACACGGCGCGCTCTATGGAGATGTCTATTCGTTGGGGAGATCGTTGCCTGAAAGAGTTTTCTGGTCACCATAATGGCAAGCAAGCCGTATATGGAATTGTGCAGGGCGGCGTTTATGAAGATTTGCGTCGTATTTCCTCGGAATACACAAAAGACCGTCCATTTTTTGGAACGGCCATTGGTGGTTGCCTTGGCGGTACGGATGAAGAAATGCACCGTGTTGTGGCCTCATCAGTGCCGTATATCCATCCCGATAGGCCGGTGCATTTCCTTGGTATCGGGCAAATCAAGGATGTATTTCGCTTTGTCCGCTTGGGCATAGATACATTCGATTGTGTCATCCCGACTAGGCTGGCGCGTCATGGGAATGCTTATATCAAAGGGCATAAGGGTGAAACGATCAATCTTTTCAATGCAAAATACAGGGAAGATGAACGTCCCTTAGATGAGGTCATGGATATTCCAGCTTCTAACACATATTCAAGAGCCTATATTCACCACCTTTTAAAGGCAAAAGAGCTGCTTGCATCACAAATTTTGGCGCAACATAATGTGGCTGTCATCAATATGCTAATGCGTGAAGTGCGTAAGGCCATCAAGGATGGATCACTAGATGCGCTTGAAAAAGAGTGGCTAGGCTAACTGCCTGTTTTCTGCTGTTTCTTCATCTTGAGTTAATACTTTTTCTGTATGATTGGCTTTTGAGTAGGTGTTATTTATACAAAAATAACAAAGGTTTGTTTATGTCATTGAGCTATAATAAAAAATTTAGCTGGCTGAATATTGCTCCTATAATAGGAGATCATATCCTGTGGTATAATGACTTCGTTGAAAGTCTTTTTTATCCGGCTTCGGAGATGGTTTCAAAGCCAAAATCTTTTGAGGCATGGTCAGCAGATGCAAAATCAGATGATTCTGTCTCTCCTGAGGATATTTCAAGACTGGCCGCTCAACATCAGGAACTATTTACACTAGCTGATAAAATTCAAAACCTCGTGAAGCAATCTGCTCAGAAGCCTCCTGCGGAGCTATTTCAAAATCTGAAGCAGATATATGAAGAATTTATCATGTTTATGCAAAGGCTTGAGCATGACCTGATTATGGAGGAGAGTGGCTATGATACCTTCACGGGTCTAAGAAATGCTAAATATTTCAAAGGCGATGTCCTGAGAGAAATGGATCGCCTTGAACGTCAGGGGCGTAGCTTTTGCGTAGCTTTGGCGCGTATTGACCGGTACGATGCCCTGCAAAAATCTTTAAATGCAGAGGAAGTTGAAGCATATCTGAAACTTGTTGCTGAACTCATAAAATTAAGTGTCCGTTCTTTTGATGATGCGTATTACATGCAAAATGGTGAATTTGTGCTATCTTTAAAGCAAACGGGCGTGTCCGGTGGTTTTTCTGCTCTTGATCGCCTTAGAAAGCAGCTGGAGCAAAAAAGTATTATTATGTCACTGGGTGGGCAAGAGACATTGCTAACAATGTCATGCTGTGTTTCTGAACCTATTAGTGGCGATGACATTGACCAACTGCTTAAAAATCTGCGTGGAAATCTGGATGATAATAAGCGTGAAACAGATGCTATTCTTGAATATTATGAGATGAGCCCTTTGCAGCGTTTTATCAAGGAAGAAAGTTCTTCTCGTTCCAGTATGTCTTAAATTGTTTTCTTGGGCCAAAATATATTAAAATCTTTTTATGACAGATGATGTGTTGAATTTTACTTCATTGTTTCAGGCAATGCCTATTCCGCGAATGATCGTTGAAATTAAAAGTGATGGGTATTGGGTAATTAATGCCAATGATATGGCCGAGAAGTATTTTGGGGTGAAATGCGATAAAATAAAAGGGCACGAATTATCTGAATTACTTGATACGGAAAATGCTAGACACTTTATTCAAGGTTTTGAAGTTTGCATCAAAAGAAAGAAGATGGTGACCATACAGGCCTTGCCGACAATAGTAGGAAATCTTAAAGTTCACGGGTTTTGGATCAATCCGTCATTTGATGAGGATGGTGAAGTAAATTACATTGATATCTTAGGTCAGCCAGATGTTAGGGACCAGTCCATCCTCCAAAGAGAGCGCGATGATGCGATATTGCTTTTGGCTTCAATTTTTGAAGTTAGTGAAATTGGAATCATTGTAACAGATGAATTTGGCAAAGTTTCCCGCGTAAATGATAGTTTTATAAGAACTTATGGCTGGCGGCGTGAACAAATCATCAATAATGATTTTACGATGCTGGTAGCAGAGGAGGAGCGTGATAAAACGAAAATAAACCACAAAAAATTCATCAGTGTTGGCGTACGATCTACTGGTGAGGTAAAAATGCTCAGAAGCGATGGAAGTGTAGCAAACGCGTTGTTTACCTCGGCAACGCTCAAGCTTTCACAGAATAGAAAATTTCTTATTACCACGGTTATGGATATTACACTCCGAAAACAAATGGAGCAGACACTGCGTTTTGCCAAGGAACAAGCAGATTCGGCTAACCGTGCTAAATCGGCATTTCTGGCGAATATGTCACACGAACTGCGTACACCTTTAAATGCTATTATCGGTTTTTCAGAACTAATGATAAAGGAAACATTTGGGCCAATTGGTCAGGAAAAATACAAGGAATATTTGGGTGATGTGCATATGAGCGCCGAGCATTTGCTGGGCATTATTAACGAAGTACTGGATATGTCTAAAATTGAATCTGGTCATTTGGAGCTATCTGAAAACAGAGTAAATGTCGTAGAATTATTAGACTCGGTTGTTAGAATGATGGCCTCACGGGTTTTTGCAAGTAACATACATATTCATGCAAACATTGATAAGAATATGCCATATCTTTGGGCGGATCATAGGTTATTGCGCCAAGTTTTAATCAATATTATTACGAATGCCGTAAAATTTTCGAAAGAAAATGGTAACATTAATATCAAAGCTTATGTCGATAAGTCACAAAGATTAGTGCTTATAATTTCCGATGAGGGTATAGGGATTGAGGCCGATAAAATTCATCTGGCTCTTGAGCCATTTGGTCAGGTGAGTGATAAGCCTGAAAAAATTGACGTACGTGCACAAGGCACAGGGCTAGGCCTTCCTTTGGCAAAGGCAATGGTTGATCTTCATGGTGGCCGTTTGCAACTGGAATCAGAATATGGCAAAGGCACTGATGTTACAATTGTCTTCCCGCCTGAAAGAACGCTTTTTGAAAACGAATCTTGCCCTGCCGCAGAATAGGGCTTATGATCGCCTTCGTATTTTAAGGATAATTCATTAGAAGGAATACGCCCATGTCGGAGCTTGAGCAACGCTGTGCAGAGGCCGGTTTGAAAATGACAGGTCAAAGAAAAATTATTTTACAGGTTTTGGGGGATGCGCAAGATCATCCGTCTGTTGAAGATGTTTATGATCGAGCTAAAGCTATAGATTCTTCTATAAGTATAGCTACAGTGTATAGAACATTAAACTTATTAGATGAACTTGATCTTGTTATGAAACATGAGTTTCAGGAAGGTTATTCTCGTTATGAAGTGAATTGGGATCATCATCATCATTTAGTTGATCTTGAAACCGGAGAGGTCATTGAGTTCCAAAATGACGAATTAGAAGCATTGAAAGAAAAAATAGCCCTCGATCTTGGTTATGATTTGATTGATCACCGCTTGGAGCTTTACGGCAAGAAAATCGGCAGTAAAAAGAAAAAATAGGTTGTAGTAATGTCCTGTAATGTAAAAGTTGAAGATAATGCAAAAGACCCAGTGCGTTGCAAGTGCCAAGGTGCAGTTCTACGCAGTTATAAGGGGTTGATTGAGGCTGGTCAGCCTGAAGTTAATGCGCTGGAAGCAGCTAAGATTGTCTACCGTCATCATCATCCGGAAGACTCAAAAGAATGTGCTGGCCTAATCGTTGAACGGTGGGTCTACGCCGAAAAATTCCATTAGGAAATTTGTATGTTCGAGCAAGAGGCGCGGCTTCAAGTTGAGTTATGGGTTGAGGCTCAATTGAAGCTATTGCCCGATCAGGGGGTTTATTATTACATCCACCAGCGCGGTGAAAAACACTCCGGTATTATTTTGCTAAAATTAAATGGTCTGGAAGGTCGGTGCCGATTACTAATCCAGCAGCGAAATTTTGACGGCAAGTTGGGTTGGATGAATGCCATGAATGACGAATTGGTTGAAGAAAAAATAGCAGACGAGTATATTAAGCGTTCGGTCTTGCGTGATCCTGACCTTTGGGTTATTGAAATCGAAGATAAAAATATGAATAACCCTTTCGAAGGGGATATGGTAGAATTCTGAGTTTGTAATGAAAGTAAAGGATATCAAATGAAAAAACTGTTTTTGATTGCCGGTTTATTAGTTGTCACAGCGTCTTTGGGGGCGTGCTCCAATACACTGAGCGGTGTTGGTAAAGATATCAGCCATGCTGGAGATAAAATTGATCAAACCTTTTAAAGGAAAGCAGATGAAAAAGTTTTTTCTAATCGCTGTTCTTTGTGTCACAGCATCATCCATAACTGCGTGTTCGAACACTGCAGATGGTATTGAGCGTGATATGAATAAAGTCGGCGGTAAAATCAAAAAAGTCTTCCCGCATAATAGGGCATGAGTAATTTAGCCAAAATTATCAAGAACCGCCGGACCTTTGGAATTATCTCTCACCCCGATGCCGGTAAAACGACCTTGACCGAAAAGCTTTTGCTGTTTGGTGGAGCTATACAGCTTGCCGGAATGGTAAAGGCCAAAGGTGAGCGTCGCCGCGCAAGATCTGACTGGATGAAGGTGGAGCAGGAGCGCGGAATTTCCGTGGCATCCTCCGTCATGACCTTTGAAAATGAAGGTATAACTTATAATCTTCTTGATACACCGGGCCACGAGGACTTTTCTGAAGATACATATCGTACATTGACTGCAGTGGATAGCGCTGTAATGGTTTTGGACTGTGCAAAGGGTATCGAAACACAAACGCTTAAACTTTTTGAAGTATGTCGCTTGCGCGATATTCCGATTATAACTTTTATCAATAAAATGGATCGCGAAGGCCAAGACCCATTTGATTTGCTTGATGAAGTCGAGAGTAAACTTGCCCTTGAAACTGTGCCAGCCAGTTGGCCAATCGGCATGGGGCGCGATTTCAAGGGGTGTTATAATTTGCTAGAGGATAATCTGGTCCTCTTTGATCGCGGCAAAGGCGATGCTTTGACTGAACAAATTCAGTGTAATGGGCTTGACGATCCTAAAATTGATAAGCTTTTACCAGCCGAGCAAGCGGAAAAACTTCGTGAAGATGTGGAAATGGTGCGCGGCGTCTTCTCTGAATTTGATCAAGAAAGCTATCTCAAAGGGGGGATGACCCCTGTCTTCTTTGGTAGCGCCGTGAATAATTTCGGTGTACGCGAACTTCTAGGCGGCTTAAGGAAATTTGCGCCATCTCCGCGTCCACAAAAAGCCGAGGGGCGTGAAATTGATCCCACTGAAACCAAGGTTACTGGCTTTGTCTTTAAAATTCAGGCCAATATGGATCCAAAACACCGTGACCGCATGGCCTTTACGCGGATATGCTCGGGGAAGTTCAAAAAGGGCATGAAGCTCAAACATGTGCGCAGCGGTAAAACTCAGGTCATTCACTCTCCTCAATTATTCCTCGCCCAAGACCGTGAAGTCGCTGAGGAGGCCTATCCAGGCGATATTATCGGCCTACCCAACTATGGCGGACTAAGAATAGGGGATGCCTTCACCGAAGGCGAGGATTTAGAGTTCTCCGATATCCCAAGCTTCGCACCGGAATATATGCAGACCGCCAGAGCTGAAGACCCGCTAAAGGCCAAACATCTGGGCAAAGCGCTGGAGCAGCTCGCGGAAGAGGGCGCAGCGCGTATCTTTAAACCAACCCATATGCCCGATTGGGTGGTGGGTGTAGTCGGACCGCTCCAGTTCGATGTCCTCAAAGACCGCATCCGCACAGAATATAATATCCCCGTAAAATTCGATCAAACCAGCCTTTATACAGCCAGATGGCTCTCCGCTGATGATCCGAATATCCTGAAGAAATTCATTGATACAAATGCCACAGCCATGGCCGTAGACCATGACGGCGATCCGGTCTTTATCGCCCGCAATGCGTGGCACCTCGAAGATGCTCAAAGTCAAAATAAAGATATTAAATTTTCAGCCACGAAATAAGCAAAAAATATCCATCCCCCCCCCCTTGATTTTCTGCATGAAAGGCGTAAAAAGGACAAAATTTGTCCACTTTAGGTTATACAATGCTAAAAATATCAAAAATGGCGGATTACGCGGTGGTGATTTTATCCACTCTGGCGAGCGATCAGAACGTGATCCGCACGACTTCGCAGATCGCGGAAAGTGCAGCCTTGCCTGAGCCAACAGCTTCGAAAATTCTAAAAATTCTGGTGCGTTGCGGGCTGGTAAATTCCACGCGCGGTATTGGCGGTGGTTATAAGCTCGCCAAGGCTGTCGAGGGCATCACCATGAAAGATATTATCACTGCGATTGACGGGCCGATAGCCATTACATCATGCGCGAGTGATGAAAAGGAAGATGGCTGTAATATTTTAAGTAGTTGTAGTGTAAGAGGACGCTGGACACCGATTAACAGTGCAATTAAAAACCTCCTGCAGGATATTACCCTTGAGGATATGATACTTGATGCAGGCTGTTGCACGCCGCAAATCAAAGAAAAGGAAAATGTACATGGCTGCCACTGAGGAAACCATAAAAACCGTTGAAGAAATGGCTGGTAAATATTCGGCAGGCTTTGTCACGGATATCGAATCCGAAAAAGCGCCCAAGGGTTTAAACGAGGATATCATCCGCTTTATCTCGGCCAAGAAAAAAGAGCCGGAATGGATGCTGGAAAAACGCCTGAAAGCCTATAATCACTGGCTCAAAATGCCCGAGCCGGAATGGGCGAAGGTGGACTTTCCGCCGATTGATTATCAGGATGCGTATTACTATTCCGCGCCTAAAAGCTTAGATGATATGCCCGAAAGCCTTGATGATGTTGATCCGGTGCTTTTAGAGACCTATTCTAAGCTTGGTATCCCTTTGCGGGAGCAAGAAATTCTGGCAGGTGTAAAGAACCGTTCAACTCCGGTGGCGGTGGATGCGGTCTTTGACTCCGTGTCCGTGGCAACCACCTTTAAGGAAGAGCTAAAAAAACACGGCGTGATTTTCTGCTCGATCTCCGATGCCATCCGCGAGCACCCTGATTTGATCAAAAAATATATGGGCAGTGTCGTGCCATATTCCGATAATAAGCATGCGTGTCTAAACTCGGCAGTCTTCACAGATGGAAGCTTTGTTTACATTCCAGAAGGGGTGCGTTGCCCGATGGAGCTTTCGACCTATTTCAGAATTAATGAGCTGAACACCGGACAATTCGAGCGCACGCTGATCATTGCGGAGAAGGGATCATACGTCTCTTACCTTGAGGGCTGCACAGCCCCGATGCGTGATGAGAACCAGCTCCATGCCGCGATTGTGGAACTGATCGCCCATGAAGATGCAGAAATCAAATACTCGACCGTGCAGAACTGGTACCCGGGCGATGCGGAAACCGGCAAGGGCGGGATTTATAATTTCGTGACCAAGCGCGGCCTGTGTGAAGGACGCAATTCTAAGATCAGCTGGACACAAGTGGAAACAGGCTCAGCTATTACATGGAAATATCCGTCTTGTATCCTGAAAGGTGATAACAGCCAAGGCGAGTTTTATTCCGTAGCCATCACAAATGGCCGCCAGAAAGCCGATACCGGCACAAAAATGATCCATATCGGCAAGAATACAAAAAGCCGGATTATCTCCAAGGGGATTAGTGCAGGGAAAAGCGATAACACCTATCGCGGGATTGTGAAAGTTTTGCCGACGGCAGAAGGCGCGAAAAACTTTACGGTGTGTGATAGTTTGCTGATCGGCGATCAATGCGGCGCGCATACGGTTCCTTACGTCGAGAGCCGCAATAACACGGCAAGTTTAGGTCACGAAGCCACCACCAGCAAAATCTCCGAGGATCAGCTTTTCTATTGCATGCAACGCGGCCTAAGCGAAGAAGAAGCTATCGCCCTGATCGTCAACGGCTTCGCCCGCGAAGTGATGCAACACCTGCCGATGGAATTCGCCGTGGAAGCGCAAAAACTTGTTGGCATTAGTCTGGAGGGGAGTGTTGGGTGACGCGTTTATCTAAGGTTTGGTTAATTATTCAAGCAGCTTTAAATTGGTTTGTTTGGATATTTGCTGGTTATATTTTGACGATAGTTTCACTAGACTCATCTTCTGCGACAACAGAAGATTATCTGCTGGTCTTGTTTTTTTCTCTGACCGTTGTTGTATTGCTTGTGCAGTTGTATGGATTGTATTGGTTGTGGTCAGATAATGAAATGACGTATTACAAACAGCAATTCATTCATGCGCCATCTTGGGCCGTTATGTTTTTGATTTTAGGTGCGTTTACAATAATAATGGCTCTGTCTTTGATAGAAAATATAACAGGAAAATAAATGACCTCATTCATTTGGAATATTATGGGATTGATTGCCGCGCTGATGACCTTGGCAGGGGTGGTGTTGTCTTTCTTCTATATGCGTTCCGAAGAAGTGGCGGAGGATGGCTTCACCATAGGCGCATTCATCACCAGCCCCGGCTTTGGCATGATCATGCTGGGTCTTGTGATGTATTCGGTCTCAGGCCGCGCCCGCAAAGCCATCAAGAAAAAACGCGAAGAGGAAAGATTTTAATATGACCAACCTCAAACACTGGACCGAAGAAGACAACGCCTTGCACGGAACGTTCAAATTCAAGAACTTCACGCAGGCTTTTGGCTTCCTCGCACAAGTGGCAATTTTGCAGGAAAAGCATAACCACCATGCGGAAATCAAAAACATGTATAACCGCGTAGAGCTAACCTTAACCACCCATGATGCAGGCAACGCGGTCACAGAAAAAGACCATGTTTTGGCAAAGGCAATAGAGGGCTTACTGGATGAGTAGTAATGATAACGAACAACTGGATAAATGGTTTCAATATGAACGCAGATTTTATTATGCCTTCTTAACATCTGCTGTTTGCTTATTATTTTTTCTGACTGTTTTTGGGGCTAAAGTACTTAATAAACATTTAGAAGAAAACAGAATTAATCGTATAAGTGAGCGTTCTGCAAACTTTAAAGATAATAATTCAAAAAAAGTTGAATACAAAGAATATAGCCGTGAAGAAGATTTGAGATATTTAAAACCTTTGCCGGATTATATGCTGGAAGATATCTCACCCGATGAACTGGAATATTTAAAACCATAAATTTATGATAAAAATAAGAAAGACAACAATTATCAATAAAAAGACAAAAATATGACTATAGATTACTTGAATACTGACCCGTTTTTACTGTTTTTCGGATGTTTTTACATCGTGCTGGGGCTTTCAGCATGGCTTGCGCAAAAACCATGGGATGAGTTTATTGACCTTTTCATCGAGCATGATGCTATCAGTTTGATTATGGGGGTTTTTACGCTCCCCATAGCATTGTTTATTATCTTTTTTTACAATAATTGGGAAAGTTTGGGCGCTACCATTTTAATGGTGATTGGATATCTGGCATTGCTTAAGGCAATAATATTATTGCTTTATCCTACGATGGTTCAAAATTTTGTCAAAAAGAAGTTTGTACGCAAATGGTTTTGGCTGGATGGGATTTCAGGAATCATTCTGGGTATGGGTATGTTGATTTTATAAGGAGAGTAAAGGCTAATACAAATGATAGAAATTAAAGATTTACACACATCTATCGAAACGGATGACGGCGACAAAGAAATTCTTAAAGGCGTAAGCCTTGATATCCCCGCCGGAGAAGTCCACGCAATTATGGGTCCGAACGGCGCAGGCAAATCAACCTTGTCTTATGTGCTGGCAGGACGTGAAGATTACGAAGTGACCAAAGGCTCAGTCACGCTGGATGGACAAGACCTTCTGGAACTTGAACCCGAAGAACGCGCCGCGGCTGGTCTGTTCCTTGCCTTCCAATATCCGGTTGAAATTCCCGGCGTGAATATGAGCACCTTCCTGAAAACCTCCATCAACGCGATCCGTAAGCAGCGCGGCGAAGAGGAACTGGACGCTTTGGGGATGCTCAAGCTTATCAAGGCCAAAACCAAGGAACTTGGCATTTCCGAAGATATGATGAAGCGCGCCGTGAATGTCGGCTTTTCCGGCGGCGAGAAAAAGCGTAACGAAGTCCTGCAAATGGCAATGCTCGAGCCAAAATTCTGCGTTTTGGACGAAACCGATAGCGGCCTAGATATTGATGCATTGCGCGTGGTGGCCGATGGGGTGAATGCACTGCGATCCCCTGAAAGATCTTTCCTCGTCATCACCCATTACCAACGCTTGCTGGATTACATCAAGCCCGATGTCGTGCATGTTCTCGCACACGGCAAAATTGTAAAATCCGGTGGACCGGAACTCGCGCTAGAACTTGAAGAAAAAGGTTACGCCGAATTCATCAAGGAGGAGGCCGCTTAAATGTCCACAAGGCTATTTGATATAGACAACCTGCCAACACCCAAAGTCGAGGAATGGAAATATACCAACCTATCCCGCGGGCTTGGCGATTTGGCGGATATTGCACCCGAGCCGCCGGAGAAAAAACTTATCCACAAAATCCGTGGGCAAGTCTGTGAGCAGATTGAGGAAGTTGTGTGGACAGGTACGCCAAACACCCACCAGCAGCCACGTATAAAAATAATACTTGAGGACGGGGCGCAGGCAACCGTTATCGAACGCCACACCGGCGAGGGTGCGTATTGGAAAAACATGGCCACCGAAATCGAGCTTGGCGCAAATGCACGCCTCAATCATATCCGCATTCAAGAGGACAGCCTTGAAGCCGTGCAAACCAATATGGTCCATGTCACGATGGAGCGCGATAGCTACCTGAACAGTTTTAGCCTTAATCTCGGCGGCAAGATGACGCGCCACGATATTCATGCGGTGCTAAACGGCCCGAATATTGATTGCTCGTTTAACGGGGTGAATTTGCTCTCCGGCAATCAACACGGCGATACAACCATCCTTATGGAACATGTGGCCGAGCAATGCCTCTCGAACCAGTTCTACCGCACGATTTTAAACGATGCCGCCCGCGGCGTGTTTCAAGGCAAAGTCCATGTTCACCAAAGCGCACAAAAAACCGATGGTTATCAGCTTTCCAATACGATTTTGCTCTCGCCTCGGTGCGAGATGGACACGAAGCCCGAGCTTGAGATCTACGCAGATGATGTGAAATGCTCCCACGGCGCAACCACTGGCCAGCTTGACGAAGAGCCACTCTTTTACTTGCGCTCTCGTGGCCTTAGCGCGCCCGAGGCCCGCATGCTCCTGATGCAGGCTTTTGTGGATGAGGTGGTGGATAAAATCGCGGATGAAACCACCCGTGGCGAAATACATGAAAAGGCAAGCTTATGGCTGAAACAGCAACTATCATAAATCCCTCTCCCTTTGGGGAGAGGGAAGACGCGCAGCGTCAGGGTGAGGGGATAAAAAGAACCCGATCCGATACTAAGCGCGCCCGTTTTTTACGCAAAAATATGACAGATGCCGAAATCAAACTCTGGCAAAAATTAAAGCGCAGTCAGCTAGGCGTAGGGTTTCGCAGGCAATATTCTATACCACCCTATATTGTGGATTTTTATTGTCCTGCCCAAAAGCTGATTATCGAAGTCGATGGCGGACAGCATAATGATAATCAAGCCGATCATAAACGCTCGGAGTTTCTGGAGGCCAAAGGCAACAAGATTCTGAGGTTTTGGAATAACGAAGTGCTGGATAATATTGAGGGTGTACTTGAAAAAATTTTGATTGAATTGCAAAAGCCCCTCTCCCTTAATCCCTCTCCCCACGGGGAGAGGGAAAGCGCGTCAGCGCAGGGTAAGGGGATAAAGGAGTAAAAATGGCTGAAAGAGCAGTTGAAATAGAAACACCATTTACTATTTGTGATTACGAAAAGATCAGGAATTTATCTGAGCTTGATGAATGGGTTCGATCTATCCTTGTTTCAATCAAAGAACAAGGAAAATACTATAAAACTTATGGTGCGAACCGTGACATAAAAAAGTTTTATGATGAAGCAATAGCGCTTCGACATTTTGCTAATTTCATACAATTGCCTAATGCAAAATATAAATTAAATTATGATACCGATACCTGTGATGCTTGCATGTTTCATAAAGACAAAAAATATTTTGTAGAATTCGGTGCAGGGCTGGTGGATGGCGAAAGTGATGCTATACAAAGGGAATATCTGGCAAATAATTTAGAAAATGTTTTATTTGCTCCTTTACTGGGCGAGTATAAGGCGGAAGGAAGTAAGCACAAAGGAAACAGAAGGGTTATTGCTCCTTCAATTGGCTCTCATTGCTTAATAGGTATAGAAAATGACACTTTTGATGCAATCAATAACATTGTTGAAAAGAAAAAGAATAATAAGCTATACGGCGATTTAAAGCCTATTATCATTGTCATAGGTTTTCATAAAAAATTTGATTGGGAAGAAGAAGATTTAAAGGCATTTCAAGATTTTTATGATGAAAAGGTTGAACCTTTTAACAGTAATAAAATGCAATTTACACTTATGGATTATTCTTTAGGACGTAAACCTGAAAGAATTTTTGTGAGTGATAATTTTGAAAGCTTTATAAATGACTAACCTCCAGTCACCATGGCGATCAGATTTCCCGATTTTGCAAACGCAAATGAACGGCAAGCCTTTGGCGTTTCTGGATAGCGGGGCGAGCGCTCAAAAACCGCAAGCCGTTATTGACGCCATGACTCAAGTCATGGAGCAGAACTATTCCAATATCCACCGCGGGCTGTATGCGGTTTCCCAAAAACTCACCGAGGATTTTGAAAATGTACGCAGTAAAGTCGCGGGGCTTATCGGCGCGCCAAGTGATAAGAACATTGTCTTTACTCGCAACTCCACCGAGGGGATAAACCTTGTCGCGCAAAGCTGGGCGCGTAACAATTTACAAAAAGGCGATGAAATCATCATCACCGAAATGGAGCATCACGCCAATATCGTGCCGTGGCAAATCTTGGCTGAACAAATCGGCGTGGTCATCAAAGTCATACCTTTTACACATGAAGTAACGCTCGACCTTGAAGCCTTCAAAGACCTGCTTTCCGATAAAACAAAACTGGTCGGCGTGGTTGAGATTTCCAATGCGCTCGGCACGATCAATCCGGTTGAGGACATCATCAAAACCTGCCGCGCCTTTAACCCAGAAATCAAAGTTCTGATTGACGGCTCGCAAGGAGTGGTCCACCGCAAAGTCAACGTCACCAAAATGGACGCCGATTTCTATATTTTCACAGGCCATAAACTCTATGGGCCGAGCGGCATCGGCGTTCTGTACGGGAAATATGATCTGCTAGAGTCTATGCCCCCGTATCAGGGCGGTGGCGATATGATCGAACGCGTGAGCTTTAACGGTACAACCTACCGCGAAGCGCCGTATAAATTCGAAGCCGGAACGCCTGCGATTGTGGAGGTAATCGGCCTCGGCGCAGCAATAGATTACGTGCAAAATATCGGCATGGATAAAATCGCAGCGCATGAAGCCGCGCTTTTGAACTACGCCATGCAGGAATTACAACAAATTGAGGGCTTTACCCTCTATGGTGTATTAGATACTTCTAAAAAAGCCGGTATTATAAGCTTTACAATGGATGAAGCCCATAGCAGCGATATCGGCATGGTACTCAATCAATGCGGTGTTGCTGTGCGGTCAGGGCATCATTGTTGTATGCCACTTATGAGTGCGCTTGGTATAGATGGAACAACGCGTGCTTCATTGGGGCTTTATAATAATAAGGATGATATAGACGCGTTTGTGGCTGGCCTTAAAAAAGTGCAGGATTTATTTGGATAGACCATGAGTGAAGACACAGTAAAAGAACAGATCGAAGAAAATTACGATCATCTGACCGACCCGCCCCATATAGAAAAACCGGAAGGGGAAGACGTGTTGTGGCCTTTGATCAAGGCTGCGCTTAAGGAAATTTACGATCCTGAAATTCCGGTGAATATCTATGAGCTAGGTTTGATCTATAAGGTTGAAATTGCCGAGGAAGAACAAGGCGTGCGTGATGTCTCGGTCAAAATGTCTCTGACCTCGCCGGGTTGCCCGGTGGCTCAGGAAATGCCGGGCTGGGTGCAGGGCGCAATCCTGCCAATCGAGGGCGTGGGCGGCGTAGATGTCGAGATTATCTGGGAGCCGCAATGGAATCCCTCCATGATGGCCGAAACCGCCAAAATGCAGCTTAATATGTTTATGTGACTGGATTTTTTTATGATTATGCCTTTTAAAAAGAATAAAGCATCTGGAGTGAATGTTCTCAAATTCACAAACAACGCTGACGAGCCTGTTAAGTTGATCTTAGAGCCATGGGCATCAGAATACAGAGTAGATAAAGGGGTAACCCTTGATGTTGTGGTGGAAGCAGGTGCAAAAGTAGATCATAACGAAATTGATATAGATTATTATGATAGAACAATCGTTGTACATGCTTGGGCATCTCTTATGACAGTCTTATTAGATGGGCAGGAAGCAGAAGAAGGTTTTTCGGAAATTGAGGGATGGAAGGCTAATTAAAATGCAAACACCAATCAAAATCACGGAAAAAGCCGCCAAGCAGATCACAGCACTTATGGACAAAGCCCCGGAAGGCACACAAGGTGTACGCCTGACCATCAAGGCCACTGGCTGTTCGGGCAATAGCTATAAAATGGAATACGTCAAAGATAGCGATGACATAGCCAATGACGAGCAATTCGAGGAAAACGGCGCGGCGATCTATATCCCCAAAATCTATTCATGGATGCTCTTCGGGACAACGATTGACTATATAACGGACGAGCTTGGCAATACGCGCTTTGACTTTATCAACCCCAATGAAATCGCTCGATGTGGTTGTGGCGAGAGTTTTCAGGTTGGTGGAGAGTTGCCGGATAAGAGTAAAATATAAACATGGAAAATTTAGATTTTTACCATTTAAGCGGGATAATAAACAGTATCCTCGTCATGGTATCTCTAATTGGAATTTTTACCCAGCTAAATGTAATCTGGAAACGAAAAATTCTTTATAAAAAAGGACTTCTGGAAGGTGAAACCCCGACATCTGTTTTATCTCCGAACCGTTTTTTTACAAGCTTTACTGCATTTTTCGGCGTGTATCTATATGGGCTGACTTTATCGCATTTTGATCATTATCTGGTTTGGCCGCGCATTATGGCTATGATCCTAATTTTATGGATTTTATTTGAGATCATGGTGGATCGTTGGACGCAAAGATCAATCTTGTTGTTTTCTTCAGGCATAACATTTGTTTTTTTATCGTTTCTTTTGGGGCTAACCTCTTACCGTAATATTGTCTTTATGATTGGAATTCCACATTTAATCCTTTTATGTGTAGGAATATTATTTGTACAGGGTGTCATTCATCAGATATTTTTAATCCGCAAAACGGGTCGTACGGGGCATTATCAAAAAAAATGCACCAGTTATTCCTTATAAAGGATGCAAGTTTCGTAATTTACGGAATAGGTATTGGTTTACAAGTAGCTTGGCCGCTTGTGATTTTTTGTATGTTTTCCTTGGTTAGTCAGATTATTACCTTGTGGCATTTCCGATGGGTGCGGAAAAGAAAATCTGTCTTATAGGATATAGAAAAAGACAATTATAAAAAAAGCCAAATAAAACTTATCAGAATTTTAAATGATCAATAAAGTCATTTCACATATGGTTATAAAGCCAATTTAAGGAAACACATCCTCGTGCCCTAATAAACAGTTTTCAGCGCTTTTTCAACTATACCGGCATCCGCACCATCTTCATGCGGCAAGGTACTTAAAGATTGTCGCCATTTTTTTGCCCCACGCTGCTCGTGGAATAAGCCAATCATATGCCGCGTAATAGATTTGACAGGCGTGCCGTAATCCCGCATTTGTTGCTCGATATACGGCATCATCGCCAGAGCAATCTCTTCGCGGGATAAAACAGTATCATTCCTGAAAATCTGTTCCTCACCTTCACTAAGGATATAAGGGTTCTGATAGGCTTCCCGCCCGATCATCACACTATCAAAGGTTTTTAAATGCTCTTGCGCGGCATCAATAGATTTAATCTCGCCATTCACCGCAATATTAAGCTCTGGGTGGTTATTCTTAATCTCGGCGACGCGCTCATAAGAAATAGGCGGCACGCTGCGGTTTTCTTTGGGGCTTAGACCGCTCAGCCAAGCCTTACGCGCATGAATAATAAAAGTCTTGCATCCTGCCGTTTTATTCAAACTTACAAACCGATCCAGAAACTCATATGAATCCTGATCATCAATCCCGATCCGGCATTTAATTGTCACAGGGATAGCAACCGCCCGCGTCATAGCCTCCATGCACCGCGCCACAAGCTCAGGCTCTTCCATTAAAATCGCGCCGATCTTACCCTTTTGGACACGATCAGACGGGCAACCACAATTCAGGTTAATTTCATCATAGCCCGCATCCTCGCCCATCTTGGCGCATTCTGCTAAATCCTGCGGATCACTCCCGCCAAGTTGTAGCGCCACAGGGCTTTCCTCATGAAACCGCAAGAACCGCTCTGTATCCCCATGAATAAGCGCGCCGCTCGTGATCATTTCCGTGTAGAGCAAACTATGCGGCGAAATTAGCCGTAGGAAATATCGGCAATGCCGATCCGTCCAATCCATCATCGGCGCAACGGATAGGGGTGTGATACTAGAAGTTTTTGTCATCAGACTATGTTTTTCTTTGTTTTTTTGCTGACCTATAGTTAATTCATATGTTTATATATTTCCATAGTTTATATTTAAGGTACGGCGACAAACGGCTAAAATAAATAAAATGCTCGATTTTATCCAAACAATTACTGATGAAGAATTAGAGTTTATCTCCATGCTAGATTATGGAGAAGAAGCAAGTAGCCATCTTAAGGAGCTTAAATCTCTTATTTTTAAACAAAATGGAATAAGAACTGAAAAACAATATTGGCATCCTTATGAAGTCATTGAGCTAGGCTCTTATGCACTTAAAAAAGGTCACGAAAGGGAGTTTGTCACTTGTATTTTAATAAGAATTTTAAATGTAAAAGAGGGCGCAGATGGTACTTCTGATTTAGAACACTTATTTAAAATTTTTAGTGAAAACTGTGACAAGATACCACCAGAGCTATCTAAAATGCTTTTTAAAGAATTTGAAAGTGCTGGGCTTTAACATATCAGCAATACTAAGGGTTTGTAGTTTATTAAAAATTCTTATCTTCTTTATCTTGCAACATCGCGCATTCTTTATCATAAAGAACCTATGTGGAGTCAAAATTATTTTGCTAAGCCTGTTCTATTGCTTCTGTGTCTGGTTTTCTCGGGCACAGCCCTCGCGCAAGATATCCAGAAACAAAAGGAAAAGCGCTTCCGCTCCACCGGATATCCTTTGCCGCGTTTTGTGTCTCTAGCCAAAGATAAAGTCTATGTCCGCGCCGGACCAACCAAGAAATTTCCAATCAAATGGGTGTTACAACGTAAACACTTGCCAGTGGAAATTATTCTGGAATATGAGACTTGGCGCAAAATCAAGGACCATGAAGGGCAAGAAGGCTGGGTGCATCATGCGCTCTTATCAGGTGAAAGAACAGCACTGGTGCAGGGCGAAGATATAGTTCCCATCTATAAAAGTGTCAAAAACAGTGAGCCGCTCTCTGAAAAAGATATGGTCGCATATCTAAAGCCTTTTGTTTTGCTATCCGTGGAAGAGTGCGAAAATCAATGGTGTTACGTTAAAACACTTGAAAAAAATACGCAATTTTCGGGATGGATTGAAAGAAAAATGATTTGGGGTGTTTACGAAGACGAAAATTTTGATTAGAATCATACACGTAGCCTTGAGTTACACCCACCTTTAATACTCTTCACTAAAAATCGACCCTGTTCTTGGGTTAGAGAAAATCAAAATGTTGACTTTGACGAATAAACCGGAAATGGGTTCCCATTTCTATTCATCTTTGATTCAATTAGCGGCTGACCACGAGCGCGGCGTTGATGGCATGAAAGTGATCATGCATATGGCTGGTGTTCTGGTTGAGTTTTCTTTGCTCTTTGATGATCCTGATATAGCCATGCAATCTGGATTCCGTAAGCTTTCGGGGCTTTTGCAATGCCATCCTGCACGCGGCATTTTAGCGCCTTATGCTCTGCCGCCAGCACATATTATAGATCAGGAAACTGAAAAGGGCCGTCAGGCTGCTCGTAATTTTCTGGAAGACTGGATGGATTGTCACTTCGAGGTGCATGATTTGATCCTGTCCGTGTTTCAGCCCGTTATTATCGGCTGGGAAGATATGGGCGTGCCCAGAGAAGAAACTTTCCGCTTGATTATCGAATGTGCCAAAAAAGCTATGGCTTTTGAGATTGCTGCGCAAGAACTTTGTGATGTGGCTATTGAAAAGCAAGTCGGCATGAAAGGCTGGATGATTGGCGATTGTATCGCTGCCCTGAGCGGCGTTGCTGGTCGCCGTTTGGCAATATCCATGTCAGGAACAGATATGTGCTCTATCTTCAGAGGGCCGGATATGCCGGATACACTTGGCGATGTTGCGATTAGCATGACGCAAGAGGCTGTGCGCTATGGCGTTCCGGCTGGTAGTGACTGGCGCTTTGGTTTGGCGGCAAATGATATGCCGATTAACGCACCTGTTGATTTGGTGCGTGATATGGAGCCTTGGTGCTTGCGCTTCTTTCGTGCTATCGGTGTAAGCGGGCCTTATGAACAATCTGTGTGCTGCGCGAAGGCCGCAGGAAGAATGTTGGCTGTTGCTGCTGGTGGGGAGTTGCCTGAAATAGAGCCTGCTATCGCAAAGCCGCTTGCCATGTCAGCCATGACAGAGAGCTATAAATATGTCTGCGTGGATTTTGAAATGGTCTCGTATTAAGTCTCTTATTAAAGGGGCAATTTTATAACAATTTGCCTGTAATCTTCCCTTGCCCGTAAAGCTATAAACTCGTATAAAGCACAGGTATATAATAAAACACTTGGGAAGTTATGACTTTTACACCAAAATCCAGCTATACTTATGAAGATATTATTTCTTGCGGACATGGAAACCTTTTTGGTCCCGGTAATGCCAAATTACCTTTGCCGCCAATGCTAATGTTTGATCGTATCACTAATGTATCTGATGCTGGCGGTGTGAATGGTAAAGGTGTTATTGAGGCTGAATTTGATATTAAGCCTGACCTTTGGTTCTTTGAGTGCCACTTTGAAGGTGATCCAGTCATGCCGGGTTGTCTTGGCCTAGATGCGCTATGGCAGCTTCTAGGATTTTATCTTGGCTGGACAGGATCTCCCGGTTCTGGCCGTGCCCTTGGTCTTGGTGAGCTTAAGCTAACTGGTCAGGTCCAGCCTGAAACCAAGCTTGTAAAATATGTGGTGGACATCAAGCGCGTTATGAAAGGCAAGCTGGTTTTGGGTATTGGCGATGGCACAATGTATGCAGACGGCGAAAAAATATACGAAGCCAAAGGACTTAAAGTCGGATTATTCGAAAACCCCTCAGCTCAATAATAGCTAATTATTTAAGCATCTTTATGAAGCATTTTTTATTTATTGTCCTTGTATCTTTGTTTTTTATCGGTTTATGCGGGGCTAGTGTAAACGCAGATGTTTTTCAGAAACAAGAGGACAAGTATCAACGTGATGCTACAGCTAAACGTGTTAGTGATGTTTATGAAATTGCCCAGCTTTTGGAGGACTGTAAGTCAAAGCAAGGTGTGTATCCATTCGTAAATGAATTACGTGAGGAGCCGGGAAAAGGTTATGTCAGAGTGCCTATGGCGGTTATGCTTGCGCAGCCAGAGGAAGAATGGCCAAAAAAGAAATTTCCTTTTAGAAATAGTATGGGTGTTCATGCGGCTGTGGTTTTGATTGATGCGCTTGAGAACTGTTTAAAACAAGATATTGCTCTTCCAGTTGATCCTCAGAAGAAACCGTATTTACGTCCCAATACATATATTGTACTTTTTACCGAAGATAATAGTTATGTTGTAATGGCTTTTCTTGATCGTGAGATTGAATACACATCGAAGCTAGCTGATCGAGTTTATGCCTTCGCAGTAAGTTCGGACTTGGGAGAGAAGATGCAGCGCTTAGTTGATAGTATGCTTGTGAAGCCAAAGAAATTTATGGACATTGACAAAGAAGAAGTTAGTAAAGCAAGAAATAAAGGCACAAAAATGGATGAAATGTTTTCAAAATGGGCTATTGTCAGGGTCGGGAATTAGGAGTTTGTTATGCAAAGACGAGTAGTCATCACAGGGCTAGGGATTGTTTCCTGTATTGGGAATAACAAAGAAGAAGTTCTTTCATCACTAAAAGCTGGAAAATCCGGTATTACTTTCTCGCCGGAATATGCCGAAATGGGCTTCCGATCACAAGTGCACGGCAAGCCTGATATTGTCTTTTCCGATCATATTGATAAGCGTTTATTGCGCTTTATGGGGGATACGGCGGCTTATAATCACTTGGCAATGGAACAAGCTATTGCGGACTCTGGCCTTGAAGAAAGTGAAATCAGTCACGAGCTCACAGGGATCATTATGGGCTCTGGCGGTCCGTCAACCAGATCACAAGTACAAGCCGCAGATATTGCGCGCGATAAGGGACCAAAGCGCGTTGGGCCTTTTGCTGTGCCAAAATGTATGAGTTCAACATGCTCGGCGACGATAGCAACAAATTTTAAAATCAAAGGCATTAATTATTCAATTTCTTCAGCTTGCTCTACCTCGGCACATTGTATCGGTAATGCCACAGAGCAAATCCAGTGGGGTAAGCAGGATATTGTTTTTGCAGGAGGGGCAGAAGAGCTAGACTGGTCGCTTTCTGTGCTCTTCGATGCGATGGGCGCTATGTCGTCTAATTACAATGATACACCTGATCGCGCAGCCAGAGCCTATGATGCTAATCGTGACGGCTTTGTAATTGCTGGCGGCGGTGGCGTAGTTGTTCTGGAAGAGCTTGAACATGCCAAGGCCAGAGGCGCAAAAATTTATGGTGAAGTGACCGGATATGGTGCAACAAGTGATGGGCATGACATGGTCGCCCCAAGTGGCGAAGGCGCAGTGCGCTGTATGAAGCAAGCGCTTGCGACCGTGAAAACACCTGTGACCTATATCAATTCGCATGGTACTTCGACACCTGTCGGAGATATCACAGAAGTGAACGCCATCAAGGAAGTTTTTGGATCTATGGATCGGGATATCCCGCATATCAGTGCAACAAAATCCATGACGGGGCACTCCCTAGGTGCAACAGGCGTGCAAGAAGCCATATACAGTCTTTTGATGATGGAAAACAACTTTGTCGCGCCAAGCATTAATGTTGAAGATAGGGATGAAGGCGCCAAGGATGTGCCAATTGCCACAACCCGAATTGATGACGTGCAGCATGAAACCGTAATATCAAATAGCTTCGGCTTTGGCGGTACGAACTGCACATTGGCGATGAGCCGTTATAAGGATTAAATTTGTGACGATTAGTTTTGATGATTTTCTAAAAGTCGATATCAGAGCCGGAAAAATTATTGATGTGCAGGATTTCCCCGAGGCTAGAAAACCTGCTATCAAGCTTTTTATCGATTTTGGTAAGGAAATTGGACAAAAGAAATCCTCAGCACAGATTACAAAACATTATTCAAAAGATAAATTATTGGGAAAAACAGTTCTGGCGGTTGTGAATTTTGAACCACGTCAAATTGGGCCATTTATGTCCGAGGTTCTAACACTAGGCGTGCCGGATCAGGATAACGAAGTTGTATTGATCTCACCGGATCAGGACATACCTCTGGGCGGACGCTTATTTTAATACGAAGGAAAAAAACTATGAGTGATCTTATGAAGGGCAAGCGCGGACTGATAATGGGTGTGGCCAATGACCATTCTATTGCATGGGGTATGGCCAGCGCATTGCACGACGCAGGTGCAGAGCTAGCTTTTACCTATCAGGGCGAAGCCTTTGGCAAGCGCGTAAAGCCATTAGCCGAAAGCATTGGCTCCAAGATTGTCATTGATTGCGATGTTTCTAAAGAAGATAATCTCGACAGCTTGTTTGAAACTTTGAAGAAAGAATGGGGACGTCTGGATTTTGTGGTTCATGCGATAGCCTATTCCAATAAGGATGAGCTACAAGGTCGCTATGTTGATACAAGTCTCGATAACTTCCTCAAGACCATGCATATATCCTGCTATTCTTTTACTTCGATCATGCGTCGCGCCAAGGAGCTTATGCCCGAGGAGGGCGGCACAGGCATAACGCTAAGTTATTATGGCGCAGAAAAAGTTATGCCGAATTATAACGTCATGGGCGTCGCCAAAGCAGCGCTCGAGGCATCTGTACGATATCTGGCGGCTGATCTCGGCCCTGAGGGTATACGCGTTAATGCTATTTCGGCTGGGCCAATGCGGACGCTGGCAGGTGCGGTTATTGGCGGATCACGCACAACATATAAATATAACAAATTGACTGCGCCTTTACGCCGCCCCGTTGAACTAGATGAGCTAGGAAAGACAGGACTATATTTGCTGTCTGATATGTCATCTGCCGTCACCGGAGAAATCCATTATGTAGATTGCGGTTATAATGCTGTGGGTATGATCCCACATGATGAGATTAAAAACTTAGTCTAAAATATTATGGTCAGCGCATCAAAAAAATCAGATAATAATACAATTTATACTTGGCTGGAAAAAGTAAAAGAACGCCCGGATATGTTTTTCCAATCACTTGGGGATTTGGAATGTACAATTTCTGGTTACTATACAGCCCTTCAAATGAAAAAAATTGTTGAAAATGTACCACCATTGACAGAGCATTTTAGAACATGGCTTAGGTATAAGACAGGATGGTCAATGTCGTGTGGCTGGGCTTATGCCATAGAAGAAAACATACAAGGAAGAGAAAATCAAAGAAAAACTTTCTTTTACAAAGTTGCTGAATACCAGCAATTAATACCCATAATAATATGCAGCGTGTCTCTTCTCGAGCATCATGTGCCCACTGGCAAACGGATTATAATTGGAACAAACGGACGTATGAATAAGCCACAGAAAATTGATATTATGTCCTATCAAACATCACTATTTCATTTTTTAAGATTCCATTACGAAGATAGTATGGTTGATAGCGATATTCTTATGAAAACAGATGGTACTCATGATACAACTATTGAATTTGCCAAGTTATGGGTCAAGGGTGAGTTTCAGGTAAAAGATCAAGAATGGAACTCGCAGCTATAAGCTCAAAAAAGTTTTCATAAAAAAATTGCATCTTTTTTATATTTTCGATAGTGTTCCTCAGCCTAGAGAATTAAGTATAACATTATCGAGTAAAAGAGAGTAATTATAACATTTTTTTCAAGACATGGCTGTGGCGGACACAGACACTTTAATCCTTGTAGATCAAAGCACGAACATAAGCACGAACAATATAAAGACGTGTTTGTAAATGTATTTACAACAGTTTGGGGGGCATTAGCACCTGTTACGCTTCTAGGAACATCTGGTAGTGATCTTATCGAAGGTACTACAGGTGACGATGTAGCATCTGGTGGTTCTGGTGATGATATTATTAAGACATTTGTTGGCAATGATCTGATTTTTGGAGGTTCTGGCAATGACATCCTGAGCGGTGGTTCGGGCGATGACATCGTATTTGGTGGTCGTGGTGATGACCTCATTGAGCCAGGCCCAGGCAATGACATTTTGTTCGGCGGCAAAGGTGATGATGAAATCCGCGGTGGCTCCGATGATGATATTATCTTTGGCGGTAAAGGTAACGATTATGTTCAAGCTGGCCCCGGTGAAGATTATGTTTTCGGCGGCAAAGGTGATGATGACCTTCATGGTGGTTCCGATGACGACCATGTTCTGGGCGGTAAAGGCAATGATTACATTTCCGGTGGTCAAGGTGATGATATCCTTTGCGGTGGAAAAGGCAATGACACAATCGTAGGAAATACAGGCAATGACACACTATACGGTGAACATGGCCGTGATATCCTTATGGGAAGTTCAGGTGAAGATATACTCTATGGTGGTCATGGTAATGACACGCTATATGGCGGTTATGACTATGAAACATCAAACACAGGTGATGATTATCTGAACGGTGGTCATGGTTGTGATACGCTAACTGGTGGCGATGGCGCAGATACTTTTGCATTTGGTTGCAGACCCGGCTTTGACACTGTCACAGACTTCAGCTTTGAAGAAGGCGATAAGATTGACATCTCTGATCTGCTATCAGGCTTCGATGCATTGACAGACGCTATCACAGATTTCGTTAAGTTTGTTGATTATGGCGATGATACCATTATGAAGGTCAATCATGATGGTATAGGCAATGGTTTCCAGAAGATCGCAATTTTTGAAGACACAGATTTCTCTTCTGTTGATCTTAATGATCTTGTCGATAACGGTACAATTATCGTTTAAGACGTGAAAATATAAAAATAATCAAAAGCGGCGTTCCTTTTCGCCGCTTTTTTTAATGCACGGAGAAAACGCCTTCTTGCAGGGCATCGGGGCAGTCACTAAAGAACCCGTCCACGCCCCAGCTTTGGAGAATGCGCGCTTGATCGGGGTTGTTTACCGTATAGGCTAAAACAAGTTTTTCCATATCCATAATGGTTTCAACTTGCTCACGGGTGACATGTTCCGCGTTCACATTGACGCTAGATACTTGTAGGTAATCTGCAAGCTCTGCCCAGTTCTCTGGCCATTCCTCGGGCAATAATAGTCCGCGATGCCAATCATTGGCAATATCATGGGCTACTTCCAGACTGACATGCTGGAAGGAGGAGATCAGTAAACGATCATGATCATCCCAAATCGTAGAAAGTAAATCCAGAGCGACTTCGGCAGTTTCCTTCTCACGCCCTGGACAAGGCTTGATTTCAAGATTTAGGCCCATATCACGATCAATCAGAACTTCTAAGGCTTCTTCAAGGGTTGGTATTTGAATTCCAATAAAACTCTCACCAAACCAGCTTCCGCATTCAAGGTCTTTTAGCTCTTTATAGGTGCGATCTGCCATGTTGCCTGTGCCATTCGTTGTCCGGTCAAGCGTATCGTCATGGAAGATGATGGGTACTTCATCCTTGGTTAGCTTTACATCCAGTTCCACCCAGTCAATATCCATATCCGCAGCGGTATGAATGCCTTCTAATGTATTTTCTGGTGCATAAGCCGCACACCCTCGGTGGCCAATAATTTTAGGAAGTTTAAGCGGCATTGTTTACGGCCTTTTCTTTTTGTTTACTCCAAAGCTTCAGCATTTCATTCAAGGTCATATCACCAAAGGATTTGCCTTGTATCCTTAAGTCATGTTCCATGCCTTTAAAGCGTGTTTCAAATTTATTGTTACATTGTCGCAAGGATTCCTCGGCATTTAAACCCAAAACACGTCCGATATTTGCAATCACAAACAACACATCGCCAAGCTCTTCAAAAATATGGTTTTCATCTCTTTTTGCACAAGCCTCTTTAAGTTCTGATAATTCTTCTTCAAGCTTGGTAAAAACATCAGATAATTCCGTCCATTCAAAACCAACCTTCGCTGCTTTTTTCTGAAGTTTTTGTGCCTTTAGCAAAGCGGGCAGGGTGGTCGTCACACCATCCAGAGCGCTGTCCGTAGGTTTTTTCTCTGCCTTTTTTTGCTGCTCCCAGATTTGATTGACGTCCGAGGCACTCGCGGCATCTTTATCACCAAAAACATGTGGGTGACGAGAAATCATTTTGGACGTTACGTCATGGATAACATTATGAATATCAAATGCGCCAATCTCACTGGCCATTTGCGCATGGTATATTGGCTGGAACAGTAAGTCTCCAAGTTCTTCGCGCAGGTCTCTTATATCGTCACGGTCAATAGCATCAGCCACCTCATAGGCTTCTTCTAACGTGTAGGGGGCTATGGATTTGAAATCCTGTTCTAGATCCCAAGGGCAACCACCTTCAGGATCGCGCAGCGCTGCCATAACCTCAATCAGATCATCCAATGTGTAATGTTCTCTGGTCTTCATGATTTTTCTTATAGATCAAAATTGACGGAGGGTATAGGTATTATTTAGGGACTAGGTTGGTTAGGAGAGTTATCCTCTTCCTCTTCTTCCTCAATTTCTGAATCTGTCTCTACAGCTTGTTTTCTTGCAACCGTGTCTTCAAGTTGTAGATACCTATCATATTGATAGGCTTGCTTACTTCGCTTACCTGTTATTTTTTTATGTAAGGAATCAAGATTATGACCTAAATGTGCCCAAGGCTCTAACGCCAGAGATATCGATAGGGCGCTAACAGCAAATTTTATGTTATCCGGACTCATTTCGCCTTGCATAAGGCTTTCAGGGTCAAAGAGATGTGCTGCTTCAACAGCATGTCCACTAATAAACATGGTTTCCATGCCATATCGTCCAATTTCAAATTTAGATCCGGCAATATTTTTTCTAATAGATTGGCGTGTCTGGCGAAGCTCATGTGTAAATTCTTCATCGGACTTTGCAATTAATGATGTTTTATCTTTACCAAGTGATAATTCATGAAAATGCGGTCTTTGTTTATTTCTGTGTCGGACTTCATTATTGAATATTTTGTATGTAAAGGGAGCCTGAACAATTCTAACAGCCCCAACGCCAATATGATGCCAGAATTCCGGCTTGAAGGGGTTTTTAATAGAGTCTTTTCCTAGATTAAATGTAAGATCAACGGTGTTGAGCGCTAATTTTCTAGTAGCATCCAAAAGCTTGATCGGTGATAAGGCTATTTTTTTTGCAGCCTCAACTTTGTTGCTTTTAAGGTAATCACTTACATCTTCAACGCGTTGTTTAAAATGTCCTTGCTTGGTAAAAATACGGCGTGTTTCTATGATATTATTAAATAAATCCTCAGGATAAGCTCTTAAGTCTTGTTCGGATAGATTTTCAAATAAAAGACCTTGCCCATGCATCTTGTTTTCAAGCGTCTTGAGGGCTTCTTCTTCCCCGGCAGTTTCAGAAAGCTGCTGATATTTATCCTCCATACTCAAGAGCTTCATAAAACGCATGAAATTTAAACCTGCTTCACCAGCAAAGCTAACAACCAGACCGCCGCCACCAATGGCTGATTGGATAATATTAGGGTTAGGAGTCTCAGCGGCCATATAAAACGTAGGGGCATTAGATGCGCCTTCATAAAGTCCTGCTTTCAGGGCGGATCCAATATTATCCCAGTAATGCATCATAGCACGCTTTAGTAGCCTGTGCGCTTCCTTACCTGTAATATGTTTGCCAATTTGAAGGCTTGCTTTATCCTGACTAGAAGCCTTGGCTATCCGTCTTTTGGCTTGCTGTCTTTCCAATAACTTGGCCGTTTCCTCCGGAACCTGGTCAATCGCAGATGTATCAAAAGCTTTACTTAGATTTTGCCTGAAGAGCTTTTTAAGACTTCTGCTTGTTTTGGGTTGTAGTTCTAAACCAACACCGGCCATATCATGTGTCAAATTTTTAACGGCTATTGCAATAGAAGGCGGTGGAACATCCTGATCTTTTTCTATAGTTTCAAAGCGGATTTTCTCTTTATCATGTTTATCTGGCTCAAAGACAAAGCATTCCATATCATCTAAAAGATTATAAAAAACCTTGCGCGGCAAATATACATCACTTTGATGAAGGTCGTGTATAAAGTTTCTAAGAGATAAAAGCATTTGCTCATGCGCCGAGCAAAACTCGTAACTATGGTCTTCGTTACTGCCCTTAACAGTAAGACCCATAATATAAATTTCTGGACTTTCCGGTTTTTCGTCCTGCGTATCACTCATTATTTTTATCCCGCTTCTGTATAGTAATTTTAGGCTACTTAGCTTTTGACTGTCAAATTATATCTAATCATATAGATAAAAGGATAATTTTCTCTTGAAAAAGGCCGGATGATCACGTATGTTCCGCTTCACCTTAAAACTCTATTACGCGCCCGTAGCTCAGCTGGATAGAGCGCCTGACTACGGATCAGGAGGTCAGGGGTTCGAATCCTCTCGGGCGCGCCATATCATAATCTGGGTCGCAGATTGCCCCTAACACCTTGAACGGTAAGGTGAAATCAGGGGTTCGAAAACCCATATTACGGTGATACGGAACATTCCCCTTGAAAAGGAGTTTGAGGGCAGTTCTCCGGTCACTGAGCTTCCTCGAAGCCCAGAGTTTGTAAGGGTTTCCAAGATATTCAAAAGAGGTTCGAAAAGTTTTATCGAAGTCCGGCTGGGCTTGGTCAAAACGCTCCAGTTTTTCACCCAATTCAATCTTCTCATGTTCCAGCTTTTGAATCTTAGCCTCATAGGCTTTGATCACAGTGCCATTCTCGGCATCTACAATCCGCTCCAGCAGATTATCGATCTTGCCTGAGACCGCCGTAATTTGGCTCTCAATGGCTTTCTTATCCTTGAACTGCATAGAGGCGCGATCATCCCAAACCTTCCGGAAAAGCGTAAGAACAGCCTTGAATAGCGCCTCGGTAGGTCTGGCGCTTTTGATAAGCTCTGCAAATTCACCTTCTAGCTTTTCCCTCGGGATAGATTTCCGGTAATCGGGGCAGCCTTTCTTGAAGCACATGTAATAGGGGTATTTGCGGCTTTTACCCTTTGACCAGCAAGAGGTCATCGGGTGATCGCAGCTTCCGCATGTCACAACGCCTCTAAGCGGAAAGTCTTCACGGCTATCCTTGCGAACCACCACTTTGGGCTGCTTACCATCTAGCCTCTCCTGAATTTTCCTGTAGGTCTCGAAACTGATCAGAGCTTCGTGTTTGCCTTTCTGGAGCGAAATCCCCCATTTAGGCGCATCAATAAAGCCTGCATAGACAGACCTGCGCAAGAGATTGGTCACGCGCTGGAAATGGACTAGCCCATCACGGCCTCTGGGGTAATGGGGGGAGGCTTCCAAGAACCGCTTCACTTCGCTTTGCGTGGACAGACGGCCCGAGGCAAACCCCTCAAGAGCTTCCCGCACCACGGAGGCCACAGGCTCATCAAGAACCAGAACCTTACCGGAATGCCCTGATACGCGGTCATAGCGATAGCCTACAGGCGCATCAAAGCACCAATAGCCGTTTTTGGTTCTGGCCATCATCCTGTTTTTGGTTTGCTCGGCATTCTTCTGGCGCTGATGCTGGGACACACTGGCGAGCATATTTTCCACAAGAATAGAGTCTGAATCTTCGCCAAACTCTATAGAAGGAGATTCCAGTTTACCTCTGGCATTCTTGATCGCCATACGGAGCTTGATATGGGATTCAACATCCCGTGCAAGGCGGCTAATATCATCAATAATGACAACATGCTCCTGCTTTTGCTTACTCAAATACCGCAACATATTTTGCATCTGAATGCGGTTCAACAAAGCACCGGTTAATCCCTTCTCATGGAAAACCTCTACAACCTCATAGCCACGATACTTGGCGTAGTCTCGGCATCTGGTTTCTTGAGAGGCAAGCCCCGATCCTCTGGTCAGTTGCGTCGGGTCGGAAACCCTGCAATATATAACGGCTTTTTGTTGTTCCATAGTGCCTCTCTATACATGTTTGTTGCCATCAGAGACTTTGTTAAGCATTGCTTTATTTTTACGTCTCTCTGATTCTATCCATCTGTGGCTGGCAGGCAAAAGCTTTTCTTCATCTTCTCCACAAGCTTGTTGTACCGGGTGTTTTCCAAAAGCCTGATCAATATGGTTTTCTATGAAGAGCAGTAGAGTCTCAAGCATTTCGCGCTTTTCCTCGACACTCATATCAAACTCATCAAGGAGCGGCAGGTGTTCTTCAATATCCGGTCTCATGGGCATATTTCGAATGCACGGCAAAACGCCAAGGCACATTCGCCTTTCTTTAGTAATAGGTAAGGGAATTTTTATCATCCACGCATCATGAACGTGGGAAACAGATAAACGCGTTGGCAGATATTTATTCTTCTTCTAACCGCCTTAGTGCAGGCACAACTATCGCGTTTATGACTATAGGAAATACAGAAATGTTCTTGTTTTGTCCAGAAAAAAATTATGGGCCGTCATCTAAATCTAATTTAGACGCACCTAGTTCTATCGGAGCTTCTGTGTGCCAACGATCATTTATACGCTCACTTAAACGTTCGCTTCCCCCGATAAGAACTAAGTCTAAAGAATCTCTTCCTAGGCTATCTCTATGTCGAACAGAGATATCTGTATTATCTAGAAGAAAATTAGCTATATCTTCATGTAGGGTAATAATTGCGACTTGAAGTGCATTTTGAAGAAGTTCATTTTTATCTTTGATACAAGAAGGGTCTTCGTGAAGGAGTGATTTAACTTTTGGTAAATCACCATTTTCAACGGCAGTGATCAAGTCTGAGGGCATCCATTCCCCGTTTCTATTAGAGTTACTTGATTGATCTTTATCTAGCATATTGATTACTTAGTCAACCACTTAAAAAATTTGAGAATATTGTGTTTGCCTTGCTAAATATCAAATGATTTTCTTTGTCTTTTTTTATCCTGATTAATGAGCCATATAGTGAAGTGTGAAATTCAGATTCGTCTGAAAAATCGTCTACATCGTAAAATCCATTTTCGGAAAAAAACATATTCGAGTTTACCAAAAATTGATCTGTCAGACCTATTATTTTGTTAGAGTTTAAAGAAAAGCTTATGAATAACGGAGTAGAGCTTTTCCAATGTTGCATAAAAACAAACTTATTCTTAAGAGAATAAGTTCCGAAATGTAAGTGGGTTTTCTCTGCGTCAGAGAAAAGTATAGCTATTTGTGATGACCAGTCTCCCCGTGATTTAACCGCCAGATAAAAATTGTAATCAGAATATTGATTCATTTCTGATGACGTGTGGCGGTTAATAGATTTGCTTGGATTAAAATTTATCTTATAGAGTGTTTTTTCATCTATAGAGTCTAGAGTGTCTAAGCTCTTCATCGAATTGTTCGAAATTATTTCTGATCCGGAAAGAATTTTGGATATGCTTCCTGAGAAAAAAATATCTAGTGCGCTCTCTAGAATTCTTATGTTTTCTTTAAATGATATTTTTGCTAATGATTCGTGACAGTTTTTAAGGACAAAGCTTTCTATGAGAATGAATAAATCCGGATCGTCAATTCCTTTTGACTTCCCTGATTTTATATTCTCTATTTTTTTGTAGAATCGCTCGTAAATGTCGTCATATGAATGGCTGGAAGATGAATAAAATTCTTCGATTATTCTCTTTGGCTTTCCTAATTCCGTTTCGGCTAAATTAATAAACTCTATAAATATCTTTAATACTGCAATTCGATATTTAGTCGAGTATCTCTTATAAAAATCCAAAGACTTTTGGCTCAGCCTCTTGGATTGTTCTGGTTCACCAGTCTTGGTCATTTAGAGCTTGTCAACTTTACATGAGATTAGGGAGTTCCTAGGGAAACCTGCGGTATACCTACTGAGCGGGATTGGCTGGTTTTTGGACAATAAGAAGCGGTTATAGCGAAGTCTTATTGTCCATAGGAGTTTAGTCATGATACCACGCATAGAAAATGTCATTAAGGCCGGAGGTTCGCCCCAAACAGGGTGCCAGTACTGGGAAAGCCTCTGGGCGAGTGTCAAAGGCTCTGATCTGACCATCCGGTTATTGGATAGTCAGGAAGTCATGAAGCCGGAAACTTATACCTCAATCTGGCAGGATTATAGGGATATGGGGTTATCGTCTAATGGCGTCCTGAACTTTCAAGAGGCCATGATCTACTACTTCCCTGGCAAGATATTATCCCCGCATGGTGATTTCGAAGTACCCAAACCCTGTGTACACGAGGTTTGGGGGGATCGCCGGAATGTTACTAATTTCCGTCAGGAGGAAGGCGGTCTGCCGCGTCGGATCAGCCGCCATCCATACCGGATTGTGATTTCCAGACTGGCCCTTGATATCAGGGATGTGCTGATGAACCTGCATCCGGCCCCGACCGATACACTCCATTAATATCCGGCCCCATCCTGTTTCCCACCTTCACCTTAAAACTTTCATAGCCTGACTTCTCATGTAATACATTCACGAGGAGATCAGGCTTATGGGTAAGTCCACCATCCCAAAGGGGGCCGCCACAAAGCTGGTGGCGGCCACCAAAAATGTTCCAAAACCGCTCTTGCCGGACACATCATCCAAATTCATCCGCATCATTTTGCATTACCCAGATGTTGCAGAAGGCGCAAAAATTTTGGCCGAACAAGCCGGATTGCAATTTGATATCAAGGACGGCGCGGATATTGAAACCCTCAAGCTCGATCAAACAGAGCTGGATAAGCGCTATAAGTCCTCGCTGGACCGTCTGAATGTGCTGGAGGCCAAGCGCAACGCCAGCAAGGAATACATCAAATCCGGCAGCGAAGGAAAGCGAGAAGGATTTTTGCACTGGAAATCCATTGACCAGTTTTCGGCCATTTTGATCTATCTGGTGCTTATCGCTGTTCTAATCATGGGGGCGGCAAATATCTATGCCAATCTCATGGCAAGCGGCACCAGTATTTTCATCGAGCAACCCTGGCTCGCTATCTCTTTATCCATGCTCATGCCAGCAGGCAGCACGGCCCTTAAATTCATCTCTGGTATTTTCGAGCACAGCAAGGGAAAAAAACGCTATGCGCTTTTCATTTATGTCTTGGCGACAACGCTGTTTTGCCTCTGGAGTATTTTCTTCGCCCAAAACTTCACAGGCGTGGCCGGAGAGATTGACTGGGATAGTTTCGGTGAAGGTGATAGTGGTAAAGGCCCAATTCTGGTCTGGCTGCAACTCGCAACAGAAATTGCCGTGGCTGGTGCGCTGTTTATGGCCGCCGAAGAAATCCATCATAAATATGCGCCGGATCACTTTATCCGTAGTCCCGAATATATCGAAGCTGCCAGAGTCTATGAAGCGCATTTAAAAGAGCATCGCATTCTTCAAGAACAGCGCAACACCACCCATTCCAAAATCATCGCCCTCGAAAAATCCCGTCAGGCTTTCATTAATGAAGCCTTAGCTGAGTTCTTTGCCCTGCGATCAAAACTCAATGCGATGAATAATTTTTAAAGCCGGAGGAATACCCCATGAAACTTTCAATTCTTAATGTGTTAACGATTTTTCTCCTGATCTCCTGCACACCCGCTATGGCCTATGATGCGGTGTTTGTGTTTTCCAAGAGACAGTCACAGGAAGAGGCTGCCGCGCAAGTCAAAGCAGTGCTCCAATATCTAACAAGACAGCAAGCGGGCTATGAGGCGCTATTCATTGATGGCTCCAAGCTGAAAACGCTAGGGGCTTACAAAAACCCCGAAAAATCTGCCTATAACAGCCCCAAAGCGCGATTGAAGATCAATGGCAAGGCCGTCAAATCCCTGATGGATTTTGCCAATGCGACATCGACAGTCTGGCTGGATAAAAATGATGAGGATTACGGCAGCTTAAATATCCCGCAAGCCCTGCGCTTGGCTGCCGGGAACCGAAAGGATAATGACGCGGTAGATATTATCCTGATTGGTTCGCCGCTTTATCTGACTTCAAGTGATTATAATTTCTCCATGAAAGAGGGGCGCATTCCCTCTGATGGTCACTTGAATGTCTCGCGGGCCGTATCGCCCTATGGCACGGCTGACCAGCCGGATTTGCTGCAACATATGCGGGTACATTTTCTTGTGCCGGAAAAATTCATTCATAAAGAAAGCCGCTACAGATTTTATCTGGAGCGCTTCTGGACGCTTTATGTTGAAAAACTAGGCGGCACGCTGATCAGCTTCACCCATGATTGGCCTAGTATTATTTATGCACTGGAAAACAACACCGCGCCAAAGTCTCATGCATATGAGCTTGATCCTACACCAAAGCTTGAAATGATCTACTTCATGAGTGGTGCGCGTCATTCCTCAATCTTTGACCGCAAGCTCGATACCATCTATCAGCGCGGGGCTGATATCACGAATGCCCGTAAGGTTATGATCGGCATCAAGTGGGATTGCATGTGCGATATTGACCTTTATGCGCGGCCCTTTAAAGGCGCGCCCATCCTGTCTTTTTATAACTCGAAAACACCGCAAGGCCGCCATTACAAAGAGCATGTGATTTCCGACAAGGCAGAGCTGGCTTTCGAGATCATTACATTTGACGTGCCCGTTGATCTTACAAAGCTGGAAATCCTGATCAATTATTTTGGTGGTCAGACAAGAACGCCAGTCAAAGGTGAAATCCGACTTGCCGTCAATAGTGAAGTCTATGCCAGAGAATTCTATATCGAAGGCAAGAAAGGCTATTCTAGCGAAGGTATTCTCGAGAGTTTTGAGAGTAGGAAAGCTGCGAACCGCTATATCCGGCTCTTTGATCCGGTAGAAATCGTGACAAAGCCCGATGAGTGGTTTTAAGGCCCATGCGCCAGCGTCCAAACCCTTTTCGCCTGATACTGGTTACCATCCTGCTGAGCTATGCCACAAACTACACATGGGGCTGGCGGGATAGTGACTGGTATCCAATCCCGTACATGTTGGCCTTCTTTCTGGCTTGTGCGTTTTTGCAAATCCTGCTTCTTATTCTTCATCTCATCTATAAAGGCGTGCGCTACTGGTTTTTATTCCGGCCCAAAGGCTATGGCGGTACAGCAAGCTTTGCCAATTCCAAAGAGCTTGAAAAAACAGGACTGCATGAAAATCAGGGCTTTCTGGTTGGTCTGGATGAGCGTAAAAAACCAGTTTTTGCCGAAATTGAATCCAGTGGCTATGTGCTATCCCCAGCCGGAGGCGGCAAGACCATAGGCTTTGTTATTCCGGCGCTGTGCTGGATTGCCATGTCTATGATTGTGCCGGATTTTAAAGGCACTCTGGCGGTAATGACGGCGAAATACCGCAAGAAAAAATTCAAACATAATTGCCTTACCATCAACCCCGCCGGGTTGCATCAAGATATTCTGGGTAATGGCGTGTCCTATAACCCGCTGATCATTTTAATCGAGAGCTGGAATGATCCGGCGCGTCATATCTATGTGATGGATGATGCGCGGGCCATGGCAAAGCAAATCTCGCCTGACCCGCCCCATAAAGATGGCAATCAATATTTCCGCAATGGTGCGCGTAAATATCTGGTCTTTGCTTTTCTCTATGTGGTGATTTTCAAAGAGAAGAAAACCCTCACGGAGTGCCTTGCTTTACTCAGTGATGAAGAAGCCTTAAATGCTGCGCTGGAAGCATCTAAGAATAGCCGTGCCCTTAATGGCGATCTTTCCCTTCTGGCCAAGGATATTCTAACCAAGAAGGAAAAAGGCAAGGCCGAGCAGCTTGAATCTTTCCGTGAAGGCGCTGTACAAGCACTGGAAATCTATTCTCCAAGCGGCACACTGGCGAAGGTCACTGATCAATGCGATTTCCGCTTCTCGGAGTTGCGCCTTAAGAAATTAACCATCTATTTAATTGCCGATCCTACGCGTCAAAGTGTCTATGCGCCGTGGCTCGGCTTGCTGTTCTGGTGTGCGATCACGGAACTCATTAGAAACCCTGCGGGGGAGGAAGTCTGTCTGCTCTGTGATGAAGCCACGAATTTTCGCATTGAAGGCTTACCCTCTCTTTTAACTATGGCGCGGGAATACAGGCTGATCATGTGGCTGATCCTGCAAGAGCTGGAAATGTGGCGGTTTCTCTATGGGCCGGAAGCTCTGGAAACCCTGCAATCTCAAAGCGAGGCCAAGTTACTGATGGGCCTGCGCTCGCCAAGTGCCTGCCGCATGGCATCCGAATTACTCGGGGAGGAATCCATCAAAACCAAGAACTACTCAATCGGTGCATCCATTCTTGATCCGATCAATCGCAGCGTCCATGAACAATCCCGCAAGCTTAAAACCCCTGATGAGATGCGCCGCGAAGTCAAATCCGTCCTGATCTACCGCAAAGCCAAGGCCGCTTTACTCGATCCTATCGGCTATCACGAAATTGCCCCTTGGAAGGCTCAAGTCGGCATAAACCCGCTATTCGGCAAGAAGTTCAAAGGCAAGACCAGACTACGTGTGACATAGGCTTCAAAGTCTTCCGGTTTTTGGATTTTTTAACCTATTGATTTATATGGGTATTATTTGATAATTAAGAGGGAAATTAAAAAAAGACTCGCATAGAGTAGTAAAATGTTATAAATAGCGCTGTGTGACATCCCTGTTGCTGCGAGATTAAATGGACATTGTAGAATACCTTAAAGAGCATGGAGCCTGCTATTCCCCACAACTCATCCGCCTGCTTGAAGCAAGTGGTTGTAGTAAGTCCACTGCCAGAAAACGTATATCAAGAGCTGTTGGCAGCGGGCAGGTCAGGCGCTTGCGGGGAATAAGCTTTCCCAAACAGGCCAGCTTCCTTTATCTGGAATCAACATTCAATACGCCCGAATTTTGGGATGTATTGATGCAGGTGATTGATAATGAGTGTCCTGCATATTCTACCGCCATACATGCTTTAAGGGCCACTGGTGGTATTGTTAAGACCCGTCATTTCCCGATCATTTCCGGCTCGCCGATTGCCCAATCAGGACAGATTTCCTCGGATGCAGTATTGGAAAGGCTTGAGGCTATCGACCTGTTAAAGACCAGAGAGTATGCCGAGTTCGGAGAGTGCATCACGTTCAATTCGGGTGTTGCCTTTTCCCCCCGCATTTCAGAAATGGAGTTCAGAGCCAGAGCGCTTGCAGATAATATCCTCTTATCTGCTGTTCGTGACTGGGCTAAAAAGGTCAATCTGGTCAGTTATAACGCCGTTCAATGCAGGGATGATAAACCCGAATTGCCGCGCGTCGGAACGTTTAACTGGGATTTAACTGGCCCCAGCTACATAAGACCGTTCATGCGGCAATCTGCTGGCGGAAAGGTTTCCGGAGGGTTTTTCGTCTGCGATGTCATGGTAGATACGGTTCTGGACGAAAAATCTATAAAAGCCTATATCAGAAAGTGTAAGTTGACCTCATATCTTAAGAAGCTTTCCCCCATTTTGTTCTGCCTTGTGGCTCGTGGTTTTACGCCCGAAGCATTCAAGCTAGCACGATCCGAGGGGATCATGGCCTGCACGACCGAAAATCTATTCGGGAAAGATGTGGCAGAGGGACTTTCTTCATTAATCTCTACGCTCACCCGTCTGGCAGAAATGGCTGTACATCGCCCCGAAGTTGTTGATGAATTATTCAAAAAACTAGGTCATATCGAGGGGGCGGCCAGTAACATACGCGGCGCAATGTTCGAGCTTCTGGTCGGTCATTGTGTCAAGAAGCTTGATGATGGCCTCATAGATATCGGCAAGACTGTTTATGATCTTGAAACGGGCAAGGAATATGAAATTGATGTGTTTCGCTACAAGGAAAACGGAGATGTCTGGATATATGAATGTAAAGCACATCAGCCAACCGAGCAGGTAAAACTAGAAGATGTGGAATACTGGTGTACGCAGCGCGTGGCACCACTTTATAGAATAATGCGAAAAGAACATCGATTTCGGGAAAGCCGATTTCATTTTGAATTCTGGACGTGCGGTACATTTACGCCAGAGGCTAAAGCATATTTAGATGATTTATCCAAAAAAACGAAACGCTATTATATCGGTTATAAAGACGGTCAGGCCGTTCGGGATCACATCAAGTCCATAAAGCCAAAATCTGTTCTAAAAATGTTTGACGAGCATTTTTATAGACATCCCTTCTCGAAGGTCGAGCAAGTCTACATAAAAGAAGCGAAAAAATTAGCCAGCGCATCGACGTCGCCAGCCATACCTGATTTTCTTCTTCCTTCCCCACAAGATTAAGACTTTAACCTTTAGTCAGTGCATTTTTAGCACGATACCAACTTTTCTTCATATCCTTGTCTTGTGTGATGTTCAGTCACGCCATATCTCTTTTTCGAAAGCGCGCCGGAAACAAAAATCTCCAGCCTTGTTGTGACACTACCGATCAGGCGGTCATCATCAAATCATCCCCCAATCTTCCTTCGCTTCGCTCCGTGCAGATCGGGTGGTTCCCCCTGATTTGACACTGCCCTTATTCCTGAATCGGTTTTTCCCGTGTCACAGGCTGGAAATTCATCCGGCCCTAAACACTCGAAAAGGAAAAAACCATGACAACTGAAAACAACACTCAAAACAAAGGCAATACCAAGCCAACCCATAATATCTGCAAAAGCGTAGGACATGGCAAGAATTCAAGCCTTGAGACTATCGGCGCAGCCTGGAGCAGAGATGATGGCGGTTTGTATATCAAGCTTCACGGCACACAAATCATCGAGGGCGGATTTTACGCCTTTCCGATCAACAAGGACGAAAACGGGGCTGGCCAATAGGCCGCCCCTTACCCAAGGAAAGGATAAGATCATGATTACCAAATCATTAGTCGAAGAAAAAGACAGGCTTAATTTTTTGCCGCACTATTTCGGAGAGAATTATCTCAGATATGAACTGCTTGTTTTCCTCTTCGCAGACAAATTCTGCGATGAATATCACGGCGGTTATTGGGACTTTTATCATCTCTCGAATAGTTGTCCGCTTATGGTTCTCAGTAGTGAGAGCTGCCACAAGGTGGTCAATGACATGAATTTCTTTACGGACGCCATGTCCAGCGAAGCTATGAGTGTCGGTGTAAACATCTTTGCAATGTATGCATTATTGGAAGAGACGCGTGATAGTGATCTCATCCACTATTACCGCACTTTAAAGGAGTTTGCATCAGAGCATATCGAAGCCTCAAAAATTATGCGCTTCATAGATTGACCACTTAGCCCCGTACCATATCTTACTTGGTGCGGGGCTTATTTTATAACTCATAATGGCGGCTGCTTTCGGTAGGGCAAATCAAAGCCCCCAGCCGAATTTCATACTCAAAGCCTGTCGGCTTATCGGAAATCCGTCTGGCCGCGAACCCCGCCCTATGGCTTTTCAAGCCATCCGGACTTGCGGGGTTTGGAGGCCGCCTCGCTGGGCGGCCCAAACCGGCAAGCCCGAACCCCGGCGGCAATCCCAGTGATTATCCTGCCACCATCGCGGAAAGGGGCTACCACCTTAACGGAGTCAATCGAACCCTCGGCGCAAAATAGTTCCGGTATTGGCAATCTGATGTTTAGTGCGAAAGGCAAGATGTGTGCTGTATTACATCACAATCTTGGCAAGGGAAACCCGCTGCGCGTTTCCCGTTGCATCCCATCCGGCTGTGGCTGGTCTCCAGGCATTGAGCCTTATACCAGCCAGAAATCGTATCGCCGATTAACCTCTCGCAGGGTACGGGAGATATGCCTCTCCCGCCTGCACCATACCCATGCACAAACGACTGGCCGTTTGATCGCCACTTGGGGAGCCTCCGAGCTACCCCTAGACCCCATGGCCAGAACTTGGAGAGTGTGCCTTCTCCATCTGGACTGAACCATGCACCAACCGTCCGCCAATTGGATGCGCGCAAACTGATCATATTTTAATCAGAGCCACTGTTTCGCCAGTGGAGGACAACCAAGGGCAACCCTTGATATTGTAATATCCATAAATATTATGAGGCTTTACCATATCGACGAAAAGTGCTTTAGTCTAAGCTTATGGTTTTAATCAAGATTTTGATTTCGACCAAAAGCGGACGTGATGGATAGTTTTTAGAATTATTAATAAGAGAAATGGTGGGATTTCCCTCTCGAAGATAATATGAAGATGTTACTGAGATTATCTTCAGTTCTATTTGTTCTCCCATTTCTTCGAAAGGTAGACTATGGCTTTAGACAATCTCTTGGGACTTCTGGGTGATACAATTCGTGGTGGCGAAAAGGTCACAGATACGCACTTAAAAATTCTCAATGATTCCATCCTTGTTTCTGATAGCAAAACAAATGTTCATTGTTATAGGTTGCCAATCGATGCAAATGGCCGTGTCAGATTTAAGCCCCTTGCGGAATTTCTCAAGCACAGAATAGTTGATTATGCAATTCCTCGTAAGAGAATTGATGCTGCAAAAGAAAGTCTAAATAAAACTGGATCAACGGCGGCTTTGCTTAAGTTGCAGAGCGAGGCAAAAGGGCTTTTTACTTCGCTTGCAAAAAGCGGTGAAGGTGGAGAACTACTGGTGTTTGCACTTGCAGAAGCCGTTTTTGGTTTATCTCAGATTATCTGTAAGATGAGCCTCAAGACTTCATCTGAGATGCATTACCATGGTGCTGATGGTGTTTATGCTGAGGGCGTGGAAGGCGGCATTCTAAAAGTTTATTGGGGAGAGTCAAAGTTATATGGAGATGCCACGACAGCGGTTAGAAATTGTTTGAATTCATTAGCTCCATTTTTAAATGAACCAGATAGTGAGGGGGCGGCTCGTTCCCGCGACGTATTTTTGATTAATGAATTTTCAGATTTCGAAGACCCAAAACTGACAGAGGGATTAAAACGTTATTTTAATTTGGATGATACAAAGTCCCTATCTTTAAGACATTGTGGGATTGCTTTGATTGGGTTTGATAGTGACGCCTATCTTGATGATGGATTAAATGATGATGAAGCTGCATTGGAAAAGAAGCTAAATGATCAAATGCCAGCATGGCTAAAACAGATAAAGAATCGTATTGGAAAGGAAGGTATAGATCAATATGATATTCACTTTATTTGCATACCTATGAGAGCTGTAGAAGATTTTCGTAGTTATTTTATAGGGTTGTTGGAGAATTGATGTGAGTTTATCGCAGCTACAGGAATGGCTTATAAGTGATGATGGAATAAAGAGTAAACTCGACGACTTAAGGGTTTGGTCTGCTGGCTTAAGTTTTGGCGAAAATACACTAGAGCTGGAGGAAACTCAACTTACTCATGATTGGCAAAAATTGCTCTTTGCTGCAAGTATTCTTGCAGAAAGCAATGAGAAGTTCTGTCAAGAATATGCTTTGATGATCGCCCAAAGTGCAGTGTGCTACTCTGACGATCCAATGTACAAAGATGCAGGAAGTTTGGTTCTATCTAGGTTGTCTAATTATAGAGCGATTGAGCTTGCTAAGGCGAAAGAACTTATTGTTGATCAGTTGAACGAACGTGTAGGCGTTATTGAACAACTACTGTGGACTAGAAGACGACTAATTTCTGAAATCCCAATAAATTTACACCACTCTCTATCAGGGAACCGCTTTCAAATTAATCTTTGGGAAGAGCTGGCTGATGCTGACTGGCTATCTGCTACCGCACCCACAGCGGCAGGTAAAACCTTCATAATATTGAATTGGCTTTTAACTCAATTTTCTAAAGGAAAATGTCATTCTTGTGTTTTTATCGCTCCAACGAGAGCTTTAGTCTCTGAAATAGAAAAGCAGTTGAATGAATTAAAATTTGAGCACGACCTTAAAGAACTTAAAGTCACTTCTTTACCGTTGAAAGAATTGGCAGATTCGAAAACTCCTTTTATTTCTGTATTTACTCAAGAAAGGTTGCATATTTTTCTTAACGCTAGCAAGTCTCCTCACAAATTCGACATTGCTATAATTGATGAGGCCCAAAAGGTTTCAGACGAAAGGCGAGGAGTTATTTTGCAGGATGCTCTAGAGCGCGTCGTTCGAGCCAGTCCTGATTGCCGTGTAGTGTTTTTAAGTCCTCACTCGCAAAATCCAGAAGACTTGTTACAAGAGGCTCCTCCTGCTGCTAATCGAGCGGTTGTTCCCAGTACATCATCTACAGTAATTCAAAATTTATTGGTGGCAGAGCAGGTTCCCAGAAAAACAACTCAATGGACATTGTCGCTTGCTGATGGAGCGGGAAAGTTAGAAAAACTAGGTGGTTTTAGTCTTCTTGATCGCCCAACTACTATAAAGAAAAAAATGGCGTTTATCGCGTTAGCATTAGGAAAAAATAGTTCGGGAACGTTGGTTTATGTTAATAGGGCGGACGATGCGGAAAAGATAGCCGCTTTAATTTATGAAGGTCTAGATAGCTTGGGTTTTTCTGGGGTTGATGACAGCGAACTAGCTGAGCTATCTGAGTCTTGTAAGAAAATAATTCATCCCAAATATCAGCTTGTTCCGATTGTAAAGCGTGGCGTTGCCTTTCATTACGGGAATATGCCCTCAATCGTTAGAGAGGAAATTGAGAGGTTATTCACTTCTGGGAAAATTCGATATTTGGTATCCACATCAACATTGATCGAGGGGGTTAATCTTGCGTGTAAAACCATTATTGTGAGAGGTCCTAAGAAAGGTATTGGTAAAGAAATGTCTCCGCAAGATTTCTGGAATCTGGCCGGTAGGGCCGGACGTTGGGGGGCAGACTTTAATGGAAATATTGTATGTGTGGATGTAAGCAAACCTGACGTTTGGCCAAGTGGCTTGCCTCAAAAGACTGCGTATCCAATAAAGCGAGAAACAGATAGTGTTGTACAAGAGTACAGAGAATTGTCGTCCTATCTTGAAAGTCGTATGGATATGAAAACTTCAGATTTAGACCCAAAGTTGGAGCATGTTGCAGCTTATCTTATGAGTTGGCAATATAGGGAAGGTTCTCTGAAAGATGCTCCGCCAATAAAGACAATAGATTTGGAGAGTGCTAATAAGCTAGAGCAGCTCATACAACCAACGTTAGATGGCATAACAGTGCTACCAGAAATTATTGATGCGAACCCTGGCATCTCTATAGTGGCGCTACAAAGGCTTATGAATTATTTCCGAGAATATTCTGGTGAGCCTGAAAGGCTGCTTCCTTTGCCGCCTGAAGACGACGATTCGGTTGAACAATTCGTATTCATTTTCGACATTATAAATTTAACATTAGCTCCAGTATTTGCGCCAGAAAGTCGCGTTCTTCCATGCGCTCTTACAACGTGGGATTGGATGCGTGGCAAGACATTAGGTCAAATGATTTCAGCTCGTATAAAACGAGAGAAGGATAAGAAAAATTACGTCTCTGACAGCGAAATACCATATCCCAGGTTAATTAGGGAAACCATGGCTTCAGTTGAAGAGATTGCACGCTTTTATGCGCCTAAGTATTTAGCGGCTTACTTGTCTGTTCTTCGACAGTTCTTTCATGAAAAAAACTGTGATAGCTTGTTCCCTAGCGAGCTTTCATATGATCTCTTCTTGGAGTTTGGTGTTAGTACAAAAACCTTAATATCTTTGATTAGCCTTGGTTTATCTAGAACCAGTGCTGTGGAGCTTGGAGAGTTTTATGGCCGTAGTGATATGACGGAAGATGAAGTGTTATCACGGCTTAACGCAAGAGAGTGGGAAATACTAGATCTTCCCCCGTTGGTCAAAAGGGAAATAGATAAGCTTATTGCGACCAAGATTGATGAAGGAAAATTAACTGAGGGATAATTTAGCTGCGAGGATTTTTTATGGCAAAGGCTAAACCTGTAAAAATTGGTGGAATGAGTTTTGACAGAAAAGGCGACGCGTTAAGTTTCATGAAAAATATGTTAAACAAGTATTCTCCCGAAGAAAAGGTTGATGAGATTGATTCTAAATTTCTCTCCAGCGCAATACTAAGGCATCCTGAGGCTGACGACAAAATAGGTGTCGGAATTAAACACTTTTTTGTTCGAAGAGCTGATTATGGAACCAAGTGCTTCTGGCTGGAAAGAATTGACGGGACAGTGGAGCGCTTTTCGTATAAGTACTGTATTGATGGCTAAAACAATGCCATGGTTTTATGGGAAAAAGTGTATTAATTACAGCGTAATTTTAAATATCACTGTTTACTCATAAGGAGAATTTGGTGCACGGAATTCCAAGCATGTTCTTAACGCATGCCTCTGACGTTTTGGGGGACACAAGTGACGGGCTTTCAGGAAGCAGTATAGTAAAGGCCTTCACAGCTTATGCGTTTGACCTAGATGTAAACATTCCACACGCTTCCTATCCATTTGGTGCTGGAGTTCCAAATAAGAGAACAGCACTTCTGGAAAACTTAAAGTGTTTTTCCCCAAAAGATCAGTACAGAATAATAAAGGAATTGTGTGAGCACCCAAATCTTCCGAAGCCTGCGCCAGATAGTGTCAATAACCTAAAAATCCAGCTCATTGCAAGGTATGGTGATCAATTCGGTGCGGTTAGCTCAGAGACATTAAATGTCTCGTTAGTTGAAGAGGTAAAGCATTGGCTATCTGATTATCCTGATAGTTTGAACCTTTACGATACTGCTTTAACAAAATTCAATAACAATGTTTTTGAGCGAAATTTATTAGATGATCTAAGGCTATCGCTAGAGCTGTTGTTAAAGGTGATTTTTCAGAACACAAAATCCTTCGAAAACCAAATTCCTCATATAGGTAGTTTCATTAGTACCAATGGTGGATCAAAGGAATTTTCGAATATGTTTCGTACATTAGTAGATTATTATTCCAAGTATCAAAATTCGTTCGTAAAGCACAATGATGCTGTAATTGAGGAAGAAGTTGAGTTTATATTTGAGATGACTTCATCTTTCATGAAACATCTGGTCAAAATGAACGTTCGGGGGGGGCAACAAGCAGCCAGCACAACGCATTATCTTGCACCTCTGCTGCAAGTGTTGATGTCCGCTATCGGTCGATAGGTGCAAATGATTTTTTCTTAAGGGGAAAAGCCTTTCCCCTGATCTCAACCGAAGGATCGTTTTCGATCACCCCATTCCAGCGGGGCCACCCCGCAACGCCCCGACTTGCTTATCACGTAAGGGCAAAGGGCATTGCATCCCCTCAAAATCAAGAAAAATAGTAAGCCCCGTGTTGTCGCTACGCTCCGGCCCGCGCCATGGCTTACGATTTATCGTGATTTTTTCACCCCCGCCTAGTCGGCCTAGTCGCCAGAGGTTCATACGCGAGGCAAAGCGCTTCGCTATAAACCTCAACGGCGAATTTAAGGAGATTAGGCAATGTGTGACCCTAGAATTTATGTGGCGGATTTGACGGCTTATGTGAATGGCAAGCTTCACGGTGTATGGATCGAGGCAACAGATGACCCTGATGATATCAGGGAGCAGATCAATGCGATGCTAGCGGCTAGCCCCGAAGGTTTTGCAGAAGAATGGGCCATTCATGATTATGAAGGTTTTGGCGGTGTTGATTTAGGAGAATATGAAAGCATCGACTATGTTCACGATGTGGCGTTTTTCATCGAGCAGCATGGCAAAATAGGGGCGGAACTCCTATCGCATTTTGGCGGCGATCTGGAGGATGCAGGTAAAGCCATAGAAGACCATTATGCGGGCTGTTATAAATCCCTGTCTGATTATGCAGCAGAGCTAACCGAAAGCACTACGCAAATCCCTGAAAGCTTACAATTCTATATTGATTATGAGCGCATGGGCCGCGACATGGAAATGTCAGGCGATATTTACACCATAGAAACAGCCCATGACGAGGTGCACGTTTTTTGGTCACATTAAGGGCAATTTGCCGGATGGCTCTGGCCATCCGGTTCTCTCATGATTTCCTGTGCGGCGTCGCGGATCAGGCATTTTTGCCTGTCGCTCACGCTCCAATCCTTGAGGAAAGGCATCAGGCGCTTCTTCCAATCTTCGGGGTGGTTGCGCTTTAAGCTCCTGATCCAGTTTTTCGTGTTTTCAAATTCTAATGCAGTAAACATGAGGCTCTTTCCTCTTGCGTCATTTCATCAAGCATCCACGAGATTAAAACCCGTTTTCTTTTCGGGATGGATTCATCGGCTAGTAGCGCTGCGATACTCCATGGCCAATTGGCCGGATCGCAGTCATGGAGCGAGGTCAGATAGTTCTTGATGTTCTCTTTTTCCTGATCAGAGACCAGTGCCAGCATCAGGACAATATGCAGATCATCAAGCTTGCCGCTTGCAATACATTCAGCCGGAGATTTGCCGCCCAGATCACGGCGGCGCTTTCTTCTCATAAAATTAAGGCTGGAGGGGCCGAATACGCCGTAAATCACTCTGGCCAGTTCATCATCCCCGCGCGTAAATGCCAGTAATACATCCCTGAAAGTCTCGGGGATGATCTGATAGCGGAACATTTCGGCAAATGCCAGCCAGTCTCTATTTACGCTCATAAAATTCAAACCCCAGTGCTTCGCGGCAAAAAGCCCATGCTTCACCCACCAGAAAGATTTGTTCCAGCGGATCATCTGTGATACGGCTTATGATCTCCCTAAGAAGCGCTGACCTATCATCATGATCAAGGTTCTGAATCTCTGCGAGGGTCTCAACCCCTATAAGCAGCCCATGAAGTTCTTTGATCATGGAACCGAACTTGGGGTGATCTATTGCTGCGCGTAACATGGCTGCACCTCAATGCCCATTTCGGCAGGCTCGAATTTATAGGCATCTTTCAAAACATCACGCACAATCTCGTAGAAATTCTGGCGCATGGTCGGCGTGTAGATAATGGGAAGATCAGACTGGTTATGATCAATCCAGTGATCACAGCCCATACGCACCAGCCCGTAGAAACTCTGTGGGGTCATATCCTCATGTATCTCTTCGACAATAGAGATAATAATATCCCTGAATATGGGCTTCATAAAATCAGGGGCGTTTTTGAGAAGCTCATGTGTCATAGTAAAAGCTCCCTGATTTTTTTAGGCAATTCATGCCACTGTTTCGGCGGCACATAATCAGGATTATCAATCACGCTTAAAACAGGCGTGGCTCGTGGTGGCTGTGATTGTGCAGGGGGCGCGGTGCCAGATTTAAAATAACAAAGCCCGTCTTCATCACGCCTTACCTGATCAATCAGATAAAGCGCATAGGCCCG
>MDTC01100165.1_pt1 | contig 84903 bp, 81 predicted proteins | sample 811181 | NCBI WGS metagenome assembly MDTC01 (sample SAMN05326644, study PRJNA326480) | marine metagenome | isolation source: seawater | place: Pacific Ocean: North | collected 2011
GCCGCCCATGCCGCCCATTTGTTTCATCATCTGATTCATTTTGCCTTTGCTGCGCATCATCTTGCGCATTTGGCCAAATTGCTTGAGCAGGGAATTAACTTTGGTGACTGAAGTACCGCTTCCGGCAGCAATGCGTTTGCGACGTGACGCTTTAATGATCTCCGGTCGGCGCCGTTCCTTGGGAGTCATCGAAAGGACAATGGCCTCGACGTGTTTCATCCGTTTTTCATCCACGTCCATACCTTTCATCTTATCCCCCATACCCGGCATCATGCCCAGAATACTGGTCATACCGCCCATTTTGTTCATCATTCGCATCTGGGAGAGAAAGTCATCAAAGTCGAAAGAAGCCTTCTTCATTTTATCCGCCATGCGGAGCGCTTCCTCTTGGTCGATGACTTCGGCGGCGCGTTCGACTAACCCGACAACATCGCCCATGCCAAGAATTCGGCCGGCCATGCGGTCGGGGACAAAAGCTTCGAAGTCGGATAGCTTTTCACCCACGCCGGCGAATTTGATCGGCTGACTGGTTACGGACCGCATTGAGAGGGCTGCACCCCCGCGGGCGTCACCATCCAGCTTTGTTAGGACAAGACCAGTCAAACCGATTGATTCGTTGAAGGTCTGGGCCACGTTGACGGCCTGCTGGCCGGTAGCCGAGTCTGCAACGAGCAGGGTTTCTTTAGGATCAAGAAAATCGCGCAGGCCTCTGAGTTCCCCAATCAGATTTTCATCAACTTCTTGGCGACCTGCAGTATCGAAAATAACCACAGTGCCATTCTGGTCTTCAGCCCATCGTAGAGCAGCCTTGGCAACCTTTACGACGTCCGTCTCTCCCGGCTCAGGCTGGAAAACGGGAATATCGATCTGTTTGCCCAGCGTGGCGAGTTGATCAACTGCTGCCGGTCGGTAAAGGTCGCAGGCAACAAGCAGGGGACGGCGGCCTTCTTTTCTAAGGTGCAGAGCCAGTTTCGCAGAGGTTGTGGTTTTTCCAGCTCCATTCAATCCGACCATGAGGAGTCTTGCAGGGGGATTGAGATCCAGTGGTGCGGCATCTCCACCGAGAAGCTCAGCAAGTTCGTCGTTAAAGATTTTAACGATCTGCTGGCCCGGCTTGATGCTCTTCACTACTGCTTCGCCGAGCGCTTGTTCCTTCACGCGCGCGATGAAATCCTTAGCGACGGAAAATTCGACATCGGCCTCAAGGAGTGCCAGTCTCACCTCGCGAAGAGCGTCAGAGATATTTTTTTCAGAAAGTTTGCCGTGTCCTCGCAGTTTTTTGAAGGTTTCCTGCAGGTTGTCGGAAAGAGAGTTGAACATGGTAGCCTGTCAAATGGAGGGTGTCGCATCCGGTGCCGTCGAAGCTTCGGGGCTGGCACTGTTCTCATCACTCAGCGGAATTTCAAGTGGAGCATTTTTCCCGGGCGAAGTGACCTCGGCATCGAGGTAATCAGCACTTCGGTCAAGAGTGAACGACCATGAGATGACCTCGCTTTCGGGATTGTTGGCGTGGCGGAAGCTGAGTTGGACTTGATAGTTTTTCAACCTGAGGCGCTGGGGAATCTGATATCGCGCTGTGCCGGTTCCATAGTCATATTGATGGGGCACCTTGCCAAAGCCACTGACCCTCATGGAAATGCTTTCAGGATGGACGTCGGGAAGTCTAGAGAGGTCAATTTCGATGAGGGGAAGTCGATTGCCAATGTTCGAGTCTAAAGAAGGCTTTACGGTGATGAGCGGTGATTGGGTGGAACCATCGTCATTGGCGGTCTCGGTCATAAGTCGATGACCCGATGCAGTGTGGGGGCTACCTCCGAAGTTGAGGGCTGGATCAAAGTTTGCAAGACTTGTACCGTGGACGATGTAGCGCCCGATCTCCATATTTTCTGTATCCCACGGCGACTTTTTTCCATTCACCGTAAAGCAGGCTTCGTAGCCAAATTCTTGCGCTATTTCAATAACTTCACCGTTGTAGATTCCGTAAGGGAAGGCGAACACCTTTTCAACCGCTCCAGTATCTCCAAAATTCTCAACGAGAAAGTGATGGGATTCCTCTAATTCTTCCTTGAGCCACGCTGTGTAGGCCTCGGCTGATCTTCCTTTGCGATCTGATAAATTATGGTGGCTCACTGAGTGGCTTGAGAGCGTGGCGCCCGCTGCTGCCAGTTCGCGGATTTCCTGATGAGTCATCGATTTGCCGCCAATCCCGATGTAATTTTTGTAAAGGAAGACGGTGAACGGATAGTTAAACTCCTTCAGCACATCCATGGCCAGCGAGTGCGTTGCTTTCCAGCCGTCGTCGATAGTAATCATCACGCTTTGCTCTGGGATGGGCTTTTTACCCCGCTTCCAGTCCAGAAATTCTCTCATGCTGATGACGGGCTTTTCGGCATCTTTGATCGCCTGCATCTGATGGCGGAAATCACCGATATTGATCATCATATCGTTGTTGGTTTTGCCTGCCGTAAAATCATGGTAACCAAGAATTGAGACGCGGGCGTTTTTGTTGACGACCGTCTCCATCGCGACCGGTTCAGGTGGAGGCGGAATAGCAACAGGCTCGGCCATGATCGGCTCGGCGTCTCCTGCAGTTACTTCAAGGTCGAGGGTCACTTTTGCTTTTTCACCCAGCGGATCACCTCTTTCACAACTCGTAAAAGACACCACGCTTAATATCGTCGGGGGTAGCAGGAACCAAGTGAGACGGGAGCGGTGCATGGATCAAAGTGTGATTCGAGACATTATACGCCGGAAAACGAGCGTGAAAACGTCGAAATAGCGCTGACACGGAAGCAATCAAGTTTGCCAATCTAAGTGGCTTGGCTTATGTAGAACCAACGTAAACATCTTTAAATATGGCTGATCAAAACATCGAAGTAACGGCGTATCTCAAAACGTTTTGTGGGTGGAGTGAAGGGGTTCGCTCAATCTTCCGCAAATATGACATCGAATTCGAAGAAAAAGACATTATCAAAAATCCTGCTTTCCGCTGGGAAATGGAGCAGAAAAGTGGCCAGTCGCTTTCCCCGTGCGTCATTGTCAACGGCACGATGCTTGCCGATGTCAGCGGCGAGGAGGTTGAGCAGTGGATGACCGACAATGGTATTCTTCAGAAAAGCGAGGCGGAACCCGATGCTCCGATTGACTCCTCTTGCACCGATGAGGAACACGCTGCAATGGAGGCTGAGGCTCGTCTCAACATGGGTACACCAAATGTGCGCATCATTGAATAGTTTTTAGGCTTCACGTTTCCCCGGTTATGGGTGACGATGCACCTAAATCGCTTTCGCACTCAGATGCCTTCCAATAATTCTCCGAAGAAGGGCCTCGGTAAGGGGCTCAATGCTCTTATAAAAACGCCAGCTTCTGTGCCGGTGAGTTCCGGCGGGGGGAAGGAGGCGGATCCGGAAACCGGCGAGCGGGTTCGACGGGTGAGCCTTGATAAGGTTGTTGCCTCGCCTTTTCAGCCTCGAAAACGTTTCCGAGACGATAATCTCGATGAACTTGTAGAGTCCATCAAAGAGCACGGTGTGATCCAACCGCTGATTGTACGTCAGGTGGAAGGAAAGTTCGAACTGATTGCTGGGGAACGCCGTTGGCGAGCTTCGACCAAACTTGGACTCGATGAAGTTCCGATCATCCTGCGCAAAGCGTCAGATCGGGACGTGCTCGAGATGGCCCTGATTGAGAACCTGCAGCGCGAGGATCTCGATGTGCTGGAGGAAGCGGAGGCTTACTTTCGACTCGCCAAGGATTTTGGTCTGAAGCAGGACGAGATCGCATCACGTGTCGGCAAGAATCGCGCAACTGTTTCGAACGCCATTCGATTGCTGGAACTCGACAAGGATGTTCAGGTCCTTGTGTCGCGACGTTTATTGAGTTCGGGCCATGCGAAAGCGATCCTTGGAATCAAGAGCAAAGCTGAGCAGAAAATGCTGGCCGACCTTGTCGTAAAGAAAAAACTCAATGTGCGGGAGACTGAGAAGCTGGTTTCTGAGCAGATTAGCGGCAAGAGGACAACGAAAGGGACGGCAAAGCCAAAGCTTTCGCCTCAGGCGGAAGCCTACATTCGTCAGATCCAGGATCGTTTGCGTAGCCGCTTCGCTACGAATATCGCGATCCATCATACCGACAAGCGTGGCAAAATTGAGATTGAGTATTACGGCAACGAGGATCTCGGGCGCATCCTCGAGCTGCTTGGCGTGAGTATTGACTGAGAGGTTATTTCCGGCTCTCCAGCGCTTTATTCATGAGATCTGTTTCACTCCTAGGTATTCTTGGCACCTTGTTGGCGGCTAGTTGCTCCGGAGACAGCCGAATAGATCGCGATCCCGAGTCTTCGCTGGTCGATCTTGTCTCCGGTGAAAGGGCTTTTGAGCATGTTGCTGCTCTCGTTAACTTCGGTCCTCGCCCGGCCGGATCCGATGCTTTGGAAGCATCGCGAACATATATTGAAAACGAGCTCCAAAAAGTGGGTTGGGTGGTGCAGCGCCAGAACTTTACTCACGAGACTAACGAAGGAGCAGTAGAGTTCGTTAATCTGCGAGCCAGGGTTGGGAATGCTGGTAGCGATGAGCCTGTCATTGGATTACTGGCGACCCACTATGATTCCAAGCTCTACAAGTCATTTGATTTTGTGGGGGCCAACGACAGCGGTTCCAGCACGGCATTGGTGATCGAACTGGCTAGAGTGTTGGCTAAGCACCCAAAAGCGTTTCAGGGCATCGAGCTGGTTTTTTTTGATGGAGAAGAGGCGTTTGGTCCCAACATCACGTCTACTGATGGGCTCTTTGGGAGTCGACATTACGCTAGACAATGGCTTCTCAGGGAGAAGAAAGAACGGCCGAATTGGGGAGTCTTGCTGAATATGGTGGGAGATAGGAATTTGAAGATTCGCGCTGGGGTTCAGATCCCGGGTGATTCGCTTCAAGATCTTGCAGAAAACAAGGAAAGCAGCGGTTACGTTATCGATATTAATGAGGTGAGGACATCTCTTAACGAAATGTCCCGACAATTACTCAAGGCCGCCGCTGACCTTGGCTACAAGTCCGAAGTTGGGATCAGTGGCAATTATATTATCGACGATCATATCCCTCTAAATGTTTCAGCAGGTATCCCTACCATTAATCTGATCGACACTGACTACGGCTACTGGCACACGCCAGGAGACACGCTTGATAAGGTCAGTGCCCAGAGTCTTGAGGTTTCTGGTCGGTTGACCTTGCGATACCTAGAGAAGTATCTTCTTCGTTGACGAAAGTAGTGATACCTCACATGAAATTTGGCGCCAGTCCTTTGGAGCGCTGGTAGTTGCTGTAGGCAAGGGTGCCGAAGAGGAGCGCGCCCCATAGGCTTCCGCCAGTCAATGCAAAGATGGCCACCGCAATGGCAACAACTATTCCCACCCGATAGACAATCTGAGGACTCTTGTTGGCCATTATTGCAGCGAACATCTGCCCCCCGTCGAGTGGAAAGATCGGAAGGATATTCAGGATGGCCCAGTAGATGTTTGTCATCCACATCATGCCAACAAAAGATGAGATCCATGAATTAGCGGCTGCTGGGCTCTGGCCGATCAGCCAGGTGAGACCGCCAAGGAGAAAGCTCGCCGCAGGGCCGGCAGCGGAGACAAAAAAAGATTCCCAACGAGTGAATTGCCCAGGGCCGCTGCAGAGACCTCCAAAGCTGTAGAGTCGAATTTCAGAATAAGGCGCCCCGAAACGCTTACGTGCAAGTGCGTGGCCAAGTTCGTGCCAGATGACTGAAATAAAAACGACCGAAACCCACATAAGGGTGAGCAAGGTCCCGTCTCTTCCGGGCATTTGCATGAACGAGATACCCAGTAACAACGCGATAATCCAGAACGTCCATTCCACCACAACCGGATACCCAAATAAGCGAAAACGCCACATAATAGAAATAACGCGCGGGATGGCTGCGAAGTCCAGAGCGATTAGGGGTAACGGGGGACGATGATGCGGATAATGTATTGGCTGGTTGCCACCCTGTAGCTGTTTAGGATTCGGGGAATCACTTAGCACCCGCTTAACGCCCACTTTAGCCCGCGGCTTCCGATTCCTGCGGCGGTCCGCGATTCCTCTGGCGAATCGCGAAGCAGCTAATCCCGCTAGTGCAGAAGGCTACATCGTCAGTCTGTAGCGCACGTAGAAATTAGATTGATCATTTCCTCAGATCGTAACAGATCAAGCGAGGTGGAACACCTTCCATGTCGGGTTCGTGTTGAGAGACGTAAAGCAACCCGCGGTGCAGCGCGGGCAACGACCAAGTGGCTCGAGCGAGAAAGAGCTGAGTGCGGCTGGTTTCCGTCACCCCATCGGGTGTGAGTTTGAGGATGCCAAGGGAACCTAGTTCGCCTAGAGCGAAGGCTTTACCATCGACATGGAGGAGGCTTCCTCTTAAGTATTTCATGCGATAGTCACGACCGCTCTTGAGGGGAATGGTCCACTCGAGATCTTCACGCCAACTTTCTTTGCCGGTTTCGACGTCATAGCTGGCAAGCCAAGCATCAGGTTCATTGCGGCCGCGGAATCCATAGAGATGCCCGTCTAATAGCAGGGGAGTCATCCAGTGAATACCGAAATCGGGAGCGTCCCAGAGCTGCTCCCACTTTAGTTCTTTATTGAGGTGCAGCAGTGTTGCTCCTTTTTGATAAGAAGTGGTGATAAGGATGCGGTCGTCACCGATTGCGACTGGTGTTGAACTGTTGACACTCTCGTATTTGTCAGGGCGCCAGGAAAAAGCGTCGTGGACTTGCCCCGTCTCCAGGTCAATGCAGAGTAGGCCACCAAATGCGGGGTCGCTTTCGCCACCTTGGTAAACAATCAGGCGAGGCTCGCCTTGAAGCGTAGCGACGATAGGGCTGGCGTAGCTCGCATTCCACTCGTGTTCAGCTCCCCAGAGAAGGGCTCCGCTGTGCTGGTCAAAAGCAACCACACTGAGCCCCTTCTCTTTTCCGTTAGTCCCTAGTGGAACGATAAGTTTGCCATTATAGATGAGAGGACACGAACCGTGCCCAAAGAAAAAGTTGGCGCGGTCAAACTCCTTCATGAGATCGCGCTGCCATAGGACGCTGCCAGTGGTGAGATGAAGGCAGGTAAGTCTGCTGGTCACCCCAAGCGTGTATACCTTGCCGGAATCAATAATAGCGCTGGCCCGAGGGCCGTCATTGAATCCGTAGCGATCGGTGTAGGCGACCGGATACCGATATTGCCAGTAGAGTTTGCCAGTTTCTGGATCAAGACAATCGACGGTTTCATCGTCTCCGAGCCGATCGAAGAGAATTAGCCTTCCATCGACAATTACCGGAGAGGTATAGCCGGACCCTTTTTCCATTTCCCACACCTTAGAAAGGCCTCCTTCGGGAATGCTGTCGATCAGGTGAGTCTCCGGTGTCTTGGCGTTGTCGGTCGGTCCGAGAAAACGGGGCCAGTCTGAAGTGACGGCATCGATTGAAAGCATCTTAGGATCCGTCAGAAAAGTGAGGCGCTCGTGCTTTTCAGCTTCAGAATCAGCGTTCCCTTTGGGAGCGCTGACGAGGGGTGGAGCGGGATCCTTGAATTCCTTAGCGGCAATAAAATTCGAAGTGGCGAGGGCGCCGCAGAGCAGTGAGTAGAGGAAGATTGTGCGAAGCATTGGGAAGAGGTTACGATTATCGAGTGGATGATACTAGCTGCAAAAAGATATGCCATCAGGTCATTTCGAAAGTTAGGGAATCGAAGAGTAGTCGGCCTATAGCGGGCTGCGTCATTTGACGCCGGTTCATCCAGTGGAATGTTTTCTCCAGAAAAAATGCGGGGCCCACCGAACGGGTGGACCCCACAAGGAACCGCTTGTTTTTGGCTGCAACAGCTACTTTCGCAGCTGTTGAGGTTTGTTTAGTCTCTTGTTTTCGACTTTCGTTCGATCTTTTTGAAAAAAATCGCCTTTTCCTCGTTAAGTGGGTTCTGATTTCGCGAGAAGGCTTATAATGACACTATTATGGCACGAATACTTCTGGTCGAGGATGACGAAGATAATATCAGTCTGCTGGTTCGCTTGCTGAAGCACCACGGACATGAGCTTTGCGTGGCCACTGATGCTGCCGAGGCTGTGAGTCGTGCCGCCATTGAAAAGCCAGAGGTCGTGCTCATGGATCTCGAATTGCCGCCAATTCCTGAGGCCCAACCGGACCCCAATGCCGGCTTGGAAGCAACGCGACGCATCAAAGAGAATGCCGCCACTGCTAATATCCCTGTAATTGCGCTCACGGCGCATACGATGGCGCAGCATCAGGAGCGTATCGAGGCCGCAGGTTGTGATGCGTTTCAGGAAAAGCCAATTTTCCCGTTCGATAGCCTTCTTAAAAAAATTGCTTTGTTGACCGGTTCAGATGCTTGATTTCGTCGAAGGGAAATTCGTGAACGGCAATCTTGTTATCCTCAGTGTCGGGGCGTTGATGTAAGGATTTTGATTCCGGAGCAGCCTGATGAATATATGCCTTGGCTGGCGACTTTTACATACTAGCAAGACATGGGGGCTTGCAGGGTTCGCACCTTCCCATATGGATCTGGGTTTCAGCACCAAAAAGTAGTCGTGGTCGATGAAGAGTTCGCTACGGTGGGGAACTCCGACCTTGATTACCGTTCTAGGCGCCTGAGCTTTGAAGTGAGCGTGGTGGTTCTTTGTAAGGGTTTCGTTGCGAAAGTTGCTGCCATGCTTGAAGTTGACTCTGCCAGCAGTCGAGAGATTGATTCTAAGAACTATATTGGCCGTCCATGGTGGTTCCGCTTCGCCATCAAAGTGGCCAGGTTGGCCGGCCCGTTATTCTGATTTCTAATCATGTCAGACCTTTCAAAATACTTCGACCACAACGCAACTACCCCGATGAGCGAGGAGGCTCTCCGAGTGTGGCACGAGACCAATAGTTCTCTTTGGCAAAATCCTTCCGGCCTATACCGGGAAGCAGGTGGAGCGAAGACGCGATTGGAGGAATGTCGGGAAGAATTAGCGGATGAACTGGGGATTGATGTTCCAGAACGAGTGGTTTTCACCTGTGGAGCGACAGAGGCTAATAACGCTGTGATTCGGTTTCTCATTGAAGAATCAGCGAAACCAGTGGCGATTTCGGCGATCGAACATCCCTGCGTTGAGGCGGCAGCTTTACCATGGATTGAATCTGGCAGGGTTAGAGTTATTCCAGTCGACCCAAGAACAGGGGTTGTAGAGTGGGAGATTCTTTCTTCGTGGGTGAAGAGAGGCGAAGTATCGGCAGTATCAGCAATGGCTGCGAATAACGAGATGGGGACGTTGCAGCCTTGGCTGGAGTTGGCGGGGTTATGCGGCGATCATGAAATTCGGTTCCATACCGACGCAGCGCAATGGATTGGAAAATTACCCGCAGCTCAGTTGGGTGAATGCGATTTTGTGACTGGGAGCGGTCATAAGTTCAGGGGCAGTAAAGGGAGTGGTTTTCTAATCCTGCCAGACGATGAAATGGGCAATGCATTTCATGGATTTGTCGGAGGCCCTCAGGAGGAAGGGCGTCGAGCTGGCACAGAAAACCTGCCAGCGATCGCTTCGATGGTTTCAGCTCTTGTGGAATTAAATCAAGATCTGTCGGTAGATGCGATGGAAGATTGTTCCAACAATCGGGATGAGTTTGAGGCAGCCTTAATGAGAAGTTTCGGAGTCGAATTAATTGGAGCGAATGCTCCCCGTCTTTGGAATACCTCTATGTTCGTGCTTCCCTATGAAAAAAACGTGAAATGGCTTTCGCGACTTAGCCGTGACGGATTCGCCGTTTCAACAGGATCTGCCTGCAGTGCAGGGAAGGGCAATCCGTCCAAGGTGATGGCGGCCATGGGGCTCGATTTTGAAGCTATGGGACGTGTCGTTAGGGTCAGCGGAGGGTGGGATACTACTCGGGAAGACTGGCAGGAACTTGCTGAAGCTTTTGATCGGGTAAGCGAAGATCTGGCGCCTCAGTAGCGTGGAACCTGCTGATCAATTTCGGAAGACCATAGGTCGATGCCTCCTGCAAGACTCCAAGTTTGAAGCTTGCCCTTTTCTCGTAGGAAGAGCGTTGCATGCATTGAACGCATCCCATGGTGGCAGTAGACAATGATGGGGCGGGTGTCACCGGCATCCAGAAGGCCGGGTGCGAGTTCAGCGAATCGTGAGAGAGGAAATAATTCTCCGCCATCGATCCGGCAAAGAGCATATTCGTCCTCTTCGCGGCAATCGATGAGGCGAAATTTCGGGGCTTTTTCAGATTCGATAAGGTCTTTTAAAGCGGTAGGGGTGATTTCGTGGTCTTCAGTTGGAGGTAGCATGGCGTCAAGGATGGTGTGTGTGTGGATAGCCTGTTTTTGAGCAAAAATCGAATTGAACCGCAACAGTCCTCCTACATAGTGCTTCGTGGCGTTGAATACCGCCCCCCGATCTATGCCGACATACGATTACAAATGCGAGACCTGTGGGCACCAGTTCGAGGCGTTCCAGTCGATGAATGACGAACGTCTCACCGACTGTCCGCTCGATGATTGCGAGGGTGGTGTGAAGCGACTTCTTGGAACGGGCGCGGGCATTATCTTCAAAGGAAGCGGTTTTTACGAGACCGACTATCGCAGCGACTCATACAAAAAGGCAGCCAGCGCTGATAAACCTTCTGAGGGTAACAGCTCGGATTCTAAGCCATCCAAATCGTCTAAATCCGACGCCAGCTCGAAAGACTCTGGTAGCTCAGGCTCCTCCAGCAAAAAGACTTCCTCGGCATCTGATAGCTGATAAAATTTCTCGACATGAACCCTGAAGAAGAACATCACCCTCAGCAGCCAGAAGCCGGTGAAAGTCAGCAAGGGCACTCACCGCCTCCTCATGAAGATGCTCAGCCTGGTGTCTACGATGATCTGGCCCATCAACCTCCCGGTTCTGCTCAGTTTCACGATCCTAATCAGGCCTATGTTGATCCTGTTTCCCCTGCGCCTCCGGAATCTCACACCGCAGGTGTTTACGATGGTGCTCAGGCTCCGCAACCTGTTAGTCAGCCAGCCTCCGCAGGTATGCCTCGGCGCAGGGCTCCAAGAAAAGTGACCAAAAAGAAGATCGTGACTCGACGAACCGGTGGTGTGAGCCGAAGAGGCGGAGCGCCTTCGCGAAAAACTTCCTACCAGCGCCCGACCACAACTTACGGGGGGGGAGGCATGATGAATGTTTTCATCGGCCTAGTTGGTGCAGCGATGCTTGTGCTCGTGCTCATGGTTCTTCTTCCCAAGGACCTCTCAGGGATTGCTGGTTATCCAGCCAATCGAATTGATAAGAGCGGGCCGAGGAATTTGCTTAGTGAGGCTCAGGGAGTCATGGTGAGCCAGTCGGAGGAGGTGGCAATTTCGGAAGCCGATCTTAATACCTACATCAATCACCGTATTCAGGGCGATCAGGAAGGTCTCATGGGTTCAATCGTCTCTTTTGACGGGATCTATGTGGATCTCTTGGCGAATGGTGCAGAGGTGTATGTGCTTCGCAGCTTCTTCGGTATGCCGGTCACCTTAACCAGTCGCATTAGAGCTGACTCTTTTCGCTACCAAATGCGTTATGAGGTGGTCGAGTTCACCATCGGCAAAATCCGCATGGGTTCTGGAAACATCAAGCCGGTGATTGATATGTTTGGTCGTATCAAGGGAGGCTTGCAAGAAGAGGAGTACACACTGAATCAGCTCGGCGAAATCAGATTCGAAGACGATCAGGTGATTCTCAGTTCAAAAATTTAGTTTTGCTCGAACCGCCTCTCATGGCTGAAGAATCGGAAGAGATTTACCGCGGCAAGTTCCTCACTTACCGGAAGACTTCGGCTAACTGGGAATACGTGACTCGAACTAACGCTAGAGGGGCTGTTGGTATCCTCGCTCTTACCGATGATAGGCAAGTTGTCTTGACTGAACAGTATCGTCCCCCAGTTGGGCGGCATGTTATTGAGCTACCTGCAGGTCTTGTTGGAGATATACCTCTTCAGGAAGAGGAGCCGCTGGTCACGGCAGCCAAGCGGGAGCTGAAAGAAGAAACGGGCTATGAAGCGAAGAACTGGACAATGCTGAGCGAGGGGACGTCTTCAGCCGGCTTGACTGACGAGTTTGTGACTTTGTTTTATGCGACAGGTTTGACCAGGATGACGCAGGGTGGCGGTGTTGGCGGTGAGAATATAAAGGTTCACTTCGTTCACCAGTCAGATGTGATTAATTGGTGTCGCGATCGTCAAAGTGAAGGCAAATTTGTCGACTTTAAGATTTTTGCTGCGCTGCACCTCGCGAAGTCGCTAAATCAGTCTACTGAGGCGCGTCTTTGGTATTAGCAGACAGGCGCACAAATATCCCAGTTGGGTGGGAAAGTGGCTCCCTGAAACTGATTCTCTGCTTCGTCTTTCATTTTGGCCCATTCTACCTCGTTGTAGCGCCGCGAAAGATGCTGCAATACGAGAGTATCGACCCCCGCTTCATTGGCCAGTTGTCCGACTCGATCAGCTGTCATATGGCCATTGCGTTTGGCAAGACTTGCATCGGACGCGGCATACTGACATTCGCAGATAAGCGTATTCGTTCCCCCGATCCACTCGACCACTTCACTCCAGTCCCTTGTATTGGGTTCAATGCAAAAGTCGGTGAGATAGGCGAGTGAAAGACCGGGACTCGTCTGAAGTAAATCGTGGCGTAACTCGCCAATTGCCAGGGATTTCCCGTTCACTTCTACGAAGTCTCTGTCAGGGGAGGAGTCAGTCAGGTGCTGCAGCCACGGACCCGGTATTAATCCGCTCGAAGCAAGTGCTTGAGTAGAGACGTTGATGCGATCGTTTTCTCTGACCAAATAGGCGCTCGAATCGATGTTGTGATGCGGTAGGGAAAGGTATGTCACCGAAAATTCTTGCTCAGACAGAATAGCGCCGGATTCAATCAAAACGGTTGGCAAATGGTGAACGCTTGTGAAAGCTTCGCGCGTAAAAAAACGAGCTCCCTGCACGGAATCCTTTTCAGTCTCTCGGACAATCCACTCTCCGGGCTGATCAGCATGTAGATTCCAAGTGAAGGAGCGGAACCGGTTAGAGAGTAGTTCGATCGACCCTCTTGGACCCCAGACTTGGACGGGAATCTCGGGTCGGTTGTAGTTGTGACGGAAAAATGTGTCAAAGCCTGACACGTGATCCATGTGGTAATGGGAAAAGAAGAGATGCTTGATAGACTGAATCTCAGAGGGCTTGAGGCTGTTGAGACAGCCTTCTCCGCAATCAAAAAGAAGGCGCGAGCTGGCGTGACCGGAGTCCACCGTGACGAGGAGCGAATTATCAGCCCCCGGAGCCCCGAGTATTTTCCAATCAATCGCCATGGGGGAAACGATAGCTCCAATAACGCTCGCGTCACCCGGACTTCTCAGATTTCCCACCCCCAAGAAGGACGCAGATCAATGCAGGAAGTGGCGGTGCCCAGTAAAGACCATTGCGGCCTCGTGTTCGTTAGCTGCCTTGATGACGTCCTCGTCTCTGATGGAACCACCTGGTTGAATCGCAGCGGTGGCCCCTGCACCGAGAGCGTTTACAAGACCATCAGGGAAGGGGAACATAGCATCGCTGGCGACGACAGAGCCCTTGAGGCTGAGTCCCGCCTGTTCCGCTTTCCAGGTAGCAAGTCGGCACGAATCAACTCTGGACATCTGGCCTGCTCCAATGCCGAGCGTACGGTCGCTGGTCGTGAAGACAATCGCGTTGGATTTCACATGTTTTACGATGCGCCAGCCAAACCGCATGGCCTCGATTTCCTCGGCGGTGGGAGGACGTTGGGTCACGACCTTTTTTTCGATATTGTCGAGTCCGAGAGCCCGGGTGTCATGGTCCATTACGAGAAGTCCGCCTGGAGCGGATTGAATCACCGGATCACTGAGAGTGTCGCGGAAAGCTTCGTGCATTTGGATGAGGCGAAGATTCTTCTTTTTTTGCAGCAGCGCTCGAGCATCGGTTTCAAAGTTGGGAGCAATGATAACATCGGTGAAGATTTCGGAAATGACGCGGGCGAGGCCAATATCGAGGGGGCGATTGCAAACGATGACGCCACCAAAGGGAGCCTGTCGGTCGGTTTCAAATGCCTTTTCCCAGGCAAGGCGGAGGTCATCCTCGTCAGCCCCAACACCACAGGGGTTGGTGTGTTTTAGAATGGCAACGGCCGGACGGCGAAATTCGAGGATGAGTTCGGCAGCGGAGCCGATGTCGAGAACATTTGTGTAACTTAAGCCTTTACCCTGCAGTTGCTTGAAATAATCACCAAAGTTGCCGTAGAGGGATGCCTCTTGGTGAGGGTTTTCGCCATAGCGCAGTTCTTGTGCGAGGGGTAGCGATACCGAGAAGGAACTCTCAGTCTCCTGAATGTCGTTGAGGTGGGAGGCAATGGCCGAATCGTAAGCGGCGGTGCGCTGGAATACCTTGATGGCAAGTCGCTCGCGAGTCTTTAGCGTCGTGTTACCCTCGTGTTCATCTAGTTCAGAGAGAATCACATCATAATCTGCCGGTTCGACCACCACCGTAACGGCGTCATGATTTTTCGCCGCGGAGCGCAGCATGCTGGGCCCACCGATGTCGATTTGTTCTATGGCCTCCGCGCGGGTAACGCCATCTTTGGCGACGGTTTCTTCAAAGGGATAAAGATTCACGACCACTAGGTCGATCGGGAGGATATCATTTTGACTGGCTTGTTCTACGTGCTCCTTGCTATCACGTCGATGGAGGAGTCCACCGTGGACCTTGGGATGAAGCGTTTTAACGCGTCCGTCGAAAAGTTCGGGGAATCCCGTGAAGTCGGAAACCTCAACAACAGGAATCCCGAGATCGGCAATGAACTTGGCTGTTCCGCCAGTGGAAAGAATCTCGACATCGTTTTCGTGGAGACCCTTTGCAAGGGACTCCAAGCCTGCTTTGTCGGAAACGGAAATAAGGGCGCGCGAAATGCTCATAGTCTTGGGGTGGCAGCATTATCGTCGTCGGAGGCCGACGCAAGAGCGAATTAAGGGAAAGGCAAGGGGAAGTGAAATGGATGAAAAATTCATGTTTATCTCTCTGTCTACTTTTTAAAAAATGCTTGCGGTTTATCTAATAAATATTAATATTTCAGGTATCTTATCAAACCATAGACCTTTGATCATGAAACACCTATATTTCCTGCCCCTTGGGCTAGCGCTTTTTAACGTTTCCTGCGAGAACCAGATCGCTTCTTCTAATCCGTATCAGAGTAATCCGTACTACGGGCCGAATGGTTCCACCTACAGTAACAGTTCCGAAGAGCCTTCCACTTCGGAACCCTCGACTTCCTACCCGAGTTACAGTCAGAGCACTTACACTCCCCCAACGGAGGCCCAAACTCCGGCGCCGTCGCTTCCATCTCTGCGTTCCGTGCCGAGTTACGCAGAAACCCCTCCCAGTTATAGCGGCAGCGCTGCCGCAAGTAGCTTCAGCGGTAACTCTCCAAGCAAGACCCATACGGTCGCAGGTGGTGAAAACCTTTACCGCATCAGCTTAGCAAACAACACTTCGGTGTCCGCCATCAAACGTGAAAACGGTCTGGAGACAGACACGATTCATCCTGGTCAAGTCCTTAGAATCCCCTGATTTAGGGGGATTAAGCCTTGATTTGGCAACGGCCCGCCAAGCGATTGGTGGGCTTTTTCGTGCCTACACAGTTCATGCGGATTGAGGTGACGCTCTTTCCTCTGAGAATCGGTATCTTAATTCTTCGAGCGATTTCAGAATAGCATCTTCGTCCATCTCATGAACTTCAAGCTTTTCGCCTATTTCAGGAACTAGCGTGATGGTCAGTTTGCCTCCGAGGTGCTCGCGGAATTCTTCGAGTCCCGCGAGGATGACGGGGCGGCCATGTTGCTCCTGATCAAGATAGCTGGACCAGAGTTTAAAACCAACTGTCTGAATTAGGTTGAGGATCTCGTCTGCGGTGCGACGGGCGAGCAGGCCAACGTGAACGGAGTAGATGATATCCACTGCCATTCCGATGGCGACGGCTTCACCGTGGCTGACTTTAAATTCGGAGAGTTGTTCAAGCTTGTGTGCCACCCAGTGGCCGAAATCAAGGGGCCGCGCAGAACCATACTCGAAAGGGTCACCCGTGGTAGCGATGTGGTCGACGTGATTTTCCGCACTTCGTCGAATCGCCAGCTCCAATTGCCGGGTTTCAAGGCTTCCCAACTTGTTGGCGTTCTCCGCCAGGTACTGGTAGAAATCCTTGTCACGGATTAGGGCAACTTTTATGGCCTCAATGATTCCATCGCGGCAGGCGCGATCAGGAAGGGTACTGATAAACTCAAGATCGTTGACGATTGCAAATGGAACCGCAAAATTACCAACCCAGTTCTTTTTGCCAAAGTAGTTCACTCCGTTTTTTACGCCGACACCGCCGTCACCTTGGCTGAGTGTTGTGGTGGGCATGCGAATCAGACGGATACCACGATGAGCGGTGGAGGCACCGAAACCGGCGAGGTCGAGGAAGGCGCCGCCGCCGATGGCAACGATGTAGGAGTGGCGGCAGACTTTATGGAACTCGACAGCTCGCCAGATCTTTTCGACGAGAGACCAGTTATTCTTGCAGGGCTCTCCTCCGGGCATGATCAGCGGTTCGGTGACGAGATTAAGCGTATCAACGTGGACGGCAAAGTACTGGGAAATCTTTTCGGCGAGGCCGTGATTGGAGTCTGATACCCCAGAGTCCAGAAGCACCATCACTTTAGACTGCTCACCGAGTTCACAGGAATCGGCAACGAGGTCCCGTAGGATGTGGTTTTTTGCGTCAAAAGCGCCGTGAGTGAAAGACACACGGTGCTGAAAGGTGATAGGAATCGCTCGCTGGATCATACGCGTGGGTAAATATAGTCCCTAATTAATTCGGGATCAAACTACCGCAAACACGGGGGGACGATTCATAGGGTGGCTGCCAGAGCGTTGGGTAGCCGCTGAAACGTTAATCTTCAATGCCAAAGACAAATTTCGTGATGTGATTATAGTTTTCACCCGGACGCAACAGGCTGGAGGCAAAGGTTGGCTGGTTGGGAGCGTCGGGAAAGAATTGTGTTTCAAAGCAGATGCCTCCCCAGCATGGGTAAGGTTTGCCCCTGAAATGATTAGCTGTGTAGATTTGCACACCAGGTTTAGTCGTGTGAATGCTCATGGTGCGACCGGACTCCGGCTCTATTAACTTTGCAAATTCGTTAGGGCCCGGGTTAGAGAATTGGTTAATTTTGAAACAGTGATCATAGCCGCCAGTGCCGATGGATTCGATGTCTTGCCCAACAGGCTTTTTCGTTCGAAAATCAAAAGGCGTGTCAGTAACGGTGAGGATTTCGCCCGTCGGTAACTTCCGTTCATCCAGTTCGAGAACGCCAGCGGCTTTCATTTCAAGTTCGTGAGAGAGGATGTCGCCTTCTCCAGCAAGATTGAAATAGGCATGGTTGGTGAGGTTAAGGTGAGTGGGTTGGTCTGTTTTGCCGGTGTATGTGATGATTAATTCGTTCTTATCAGTCAGCGTGTAGGAGGCGGTGACGTTAACCTTGCCGGGAAATCCTTCGTGGCCGTCGGGGCTCTCAAGCGAGAAAGATACTGAGTCTGAGCCTGATTCGAGCAACTTGTCGGCCTTCCAGAGCTGCCGATGGAATCCAGTCTTTCCGCCGTGGATGGTAACTTTTGTTTTGGGGTTGGTGCTGGTAAGATCGTAGCGTTTGCCGTCGATAGAAAAGCCACCGCCACCTATTCGGTTGGCGAATCGTCCGACGATGGATCCGTAAACACCGCCGGCGAGTGCGGCATCCAGAGAATGATACGAGAGAGTAATGTTTGCGAGTTTACCCTTTCGGTCGCTTGTTTCGATAGACACCAGAAGAGCCCCGTAGTCGGAGAGTCGGATGCGGGTGCCCGCCTCGTTGGTTAGGGTGTAGAGAGTCACTTTGCGCCCATCGGGCAGGTTACCCCATGTTTCGGCTGCTAGGTCTGCCAAAACAGACGTACTTGTGGCTAATATGACTATTGCCAAGGTAGCGATCTGCGGGAGAGTTACCATATGAAGATGCTGGTTCTTTCCCTTCTCCGAGTCAATCTGGCAATCGGGCTTGGTCTTAATGTTGTTTCTGCTTCGATCGCTGGCGACTGGCCGATTTTCCGAGGTCCTGATCTAAATGGTATTTCAACAGAGGAGGGTCTGCCGGCCAAGGGAACGGCCGAAGTGGTATGGAAGGCAAATCTTGGACTTGGCTACAGTGCTCCGGTGATTTCGAGCGGTAGCGTAATCATTTCTGGGCATGATGGGAAGGAAACCGATACGCTTTTTTGCTTCGACGAGGTGACAGGCCAAGAGAGGTGGACGCGATCCTATCCGCAGCCGCTGGGGGACCTTTACTTTCAGGGAGGCACGACCGGAGCAGCAACGATTGAAGGTGATCGTGTCTATCATGTGGCTCGCGAGGGTGAGCTGGTTTGTCTTGACCTCGCCACGGGTCAGGTTATTTGGGAAAAGCACCTCAAAAAAGATTTTGGCTACAGCATGCCGACCTGGGGCTTCAGTGGGGCGCCCTTGCCCAAAGGTGATAATCTTTACGTGACGGCTGGGGAGTCCGGTCTTGCTCTGAAGAAGTCGGACGGTAGTTCAGTCTGGCAATCAGAGGACGAGGAGGCAGGGTATTCCACACCGTATCCCTTTGAGAAGAACGGAAATTTATTCCTCATTTTTTCAAACAAACGAGCCTACGTTTGTGTGGATGCTGAGACAGGAATGCCTGTTTGGGAATACCGATGGATGACTCGTTACGGGGTTAACTCGGCGGATCCAATTGTGATCGGTGATTACATTTTTATCTCCAGTGGTTATGGGAAAGGAGCGGTCCTCGCTAAGTGGACGGGTGAAGGTGATCCAGAGCGAGTCTGGCAAAATCGTGACATGAAGACTCAGATGAACGCAGTTGTTCTAGTGGATGGTTATCTCTATGGTGTCGATGGAAACGAAAGTCAGGATGGCACGGGTCTGAAATGTCTGGATCTGATGACTGGCGAGACCAAGTGGCTCGATGAGAGCGTGGGGCATGGAACTGCAACCGTTGTTGGTGACCAACTGTTAGTCTTGTCCGAACAGGGGACCTTACAGATTGCGAAGGTGAGCCCGGATGGATACGAGCCGACCCTGAGTCAGGAAGTCGTCTCTCCGCGTGTCTGGACAGTACCGGTCTTTGCGAACGGGCGCGTCTATGCTCGCAATGGGGGCGGCGATTTTGTGGCTTTGGAAGTCAAGTAGGCCTAACGCAGGAATGCTCCGGATCGTCTATTGTAAAGCGATGCAGTATTTTAAGACTCTCAGCATTTACCTGCTGGCTTTCTGCCAGGTGGGTTCGATTTATGGACAGCCCGAGGCGCCCGCTGAGCGGACCGAGGCCGAGGTCGCTGATTACATTCGTTATGTTGAAGAAGATGCGGCGGCAGATTCGAAGCTGCAGACCGCCCGGGCCCGCTTTTCGCGAGGGGATGTCATCGTTGATTTGGTCTCTGTGGTGCATTTAGGCGATGCGGAATACTACCGAAACCTGAACGATAATCTGAAGGGCTACGACGTGGTCCTCTACGAATTGGTGGGTGGAGAATTCCGAAATGAGAATCTGGATGGGAACGTTGAGGCTGATCGGATCCAAGGGTTGCAGCAGTTGGCGAAGGCATTTCTTGGGCTCGAGTTCCAGCTCGAAAACATCGACTATGAAGCTGCCAACTTTGTCCATGCGGATGTCGATTGGACTCAATACGAAGAATTGATGGAAGCCCGCAACCAGAGCTTTGGAACCCTCTTCGAGCGAGCTATGTCTCTAACAGAAGCAGGGGACTACAAAGGCATCGCCACTGACCAAGTCGCGATGAACTCAGCGATGAATCAACTGGTTTCCGCGGTTCTGACTGGTAACAGCGGTTCATTGAAGCGTTCGCTGGCCCCGTTCCTTGGCGAAGCTGAAGAACTGATTACTGAGATCGAAGGTGAAGATGGCACTGTTCTGATCACCGAGCGAAATAAGGTGGTCATGGGGAGGCTTAATGAAGTTCTCGCTCGAGGTCCTAAGAGACTGGCGGTGTTCTACGGCGCAGGGCATATGCCAGACCTTGAGTCCCGACTTCTTCTGGAGGGATTCGCCAAAGAAGAAAGTATATGGACCGACGCCTGGGTCATCCCACCTGTTGGTGCGGCGATGGGGGCAGATTCTGGTGGCTCTCTAGTTGATCCCGTGAACAGCCTTCTTTCACCTAGCCCTGAGATCATGGACGTCTTGCAGCAGATGGGCGAATTTATGGAAGCGCTCCAACGAACGGAACCATAACGCTTGAAGCATCTAAGTGTTATAGCATGATGCGTCAATCTTGGTGACGCTGACGCTCGCAATATGGACCAAGTCGCTTTTCCTTCTTTCTACCCGCTTATGAGAGAACTCCGCAGACTTGAGGCGAATAGGCACCCTTCTGACTGGTAAAATCCAGCGACCGGCAGGAATTGCTCTAAGTTCAATATCTGGACACGTATGTTAGGCCATAGAGACCGGAACAAGAGTTCTGCTTCACCAATCTAGAAAGTGGATAAAGTGGAGTTACTTAGCCTCCGAACGCATCCTCCAATCCCTGACGCATGACCAAAGGGTCAGGACTCTGGCCGGTCCAGTATTCGATCCCGATAACTCCCTGAGCGACAAGCATTCCCAGCCCATCAATAACCCGACAACCTCTCTCTTTCGCATCGCGAACGAGTCGTGTGGAGGGAGGGTTCGGGATCACGTCAGCGACCACCATGTCAGCGGTTAGAGAGTTGATGTTCAGTGGGATTCGGGCATCGACGTCAGGGAAAAGCCCTATACTCGTAGAGTTAACAACAATATCGGTTCCTGCGGGAATATTAAAGTCGTCTACCCAGCTGTGGAAAGTGACTTCAAGTCCGCCGCCAACAGCGTCATTAAGCTTCCCTGAAAAAAGGGTCGCGAGTTCCCGTCCCCGTTGTTCACTGCGATTGACAAGGTGAATTTCTTTCACCCCAGCTAGTGCCATTTCGACTCCGATAGCGCGGGCGGCGCCTCCAGCACCAATAAGAACAAGAGTTTTCCCGGCTGGGTTAGCCAGTTCGGTGAAGCTCGAGACAAAGCCTTTACCATCAGTGTTCTCACCAATCAATTTTCCGTCTCGGTTGACAACGCAGTTCACTGCTCCCATCAGTCGCGCGGATTCTCCAAGGCCATCGAGATGCTTTATGATGGCTACTTTGTGGGGGATGGTGCAGTTGAAGCCTTGGAAGCCGAAAGCCCGCGCTCCTGCCACTGCAGCGGCCAGATCATTGGGCTCTACTTCCAGGGTAAGATAACGCCAGTCGAGCGCCATATCGCGGAAGGCGGGCTCAATCATGGCCTGCGTCGGGTTCTCTGATACAGGAAAACCAAAACAGCCCACAAGCTCCTGTTTGAAGTTTAAATCAGCGGCCATAGCGCCGAATATTAGGGGACGAGTTAAGTGAGGCAAGCCTGTGAAGTAGTTTTTTGCTTTCCACGACATGAGAGGATAGCAACAATCACCCTTGATGCATATTCCTTCGATCATCGAAACAAAGCGCGACGGCAAGGCGCTTTCTGACGAGGAGATCCGCTCGGTTATTGCTGCATATACCTGCGGAGAAATGCCGGATTGCCAGATGTCGGCGCTTGCTATGGCGATCTACTTTCAAGGCATGTCGAAGGAGGAAACCGCGTCCCTGACACAGGCGATGCTGGAATCCGGGGAAGTCTTTCGATTTCCTGAAGGAACTCCGAAGGTGGTCGATAAGCATTCCACGGGTGGAATTGGAGATAAGGTATCGCTCATTCTTGCGCCGTTACTCGCCTGCGACGATCTATGGGTGCCCATGATTTCCGGCCGCGGTCTTGGAATCACTGGGGGGACTCTTGATAAGCTGGAATCGATTCCCGGATTCCGCGTCGGGATCAGTCAGGAAGAGGCTATGAACCAGCTCGAAGGGATCGGTGTGGTCATGATGGGCCAAACATCTGATGTCTGCCCTGCTGATAAAAAGCTTTATGCCCTGCGAGATGTCACGGCAACGGTTCCGAGTCAGGCCTTGATCGTGGCTTCGATCATGAGCAAGAAGTTGGCCGAGACGCTCGATGCTTTAGTCCTCGATGTGAAGTTTGGCGCAGGGGCGTTTATGAAGACAAAACCCGAAGCGGAATCGCTTGGTTCAGCGATGCAGGCAGTGGGCGAGGCCATGGGTGTGGACACCAGAGTTTGTTACCATCCCATGGACGAGCCAACAGGAAGCGCTGTCGGCAATGCTCTGGAGGTGGTTGAATCCGTTGAAACCCTTAAGGGCGGCGGCCCGGAAGACCTCCGAGCGATTGTCATTTCCCTAGCTCAAGAAGTCAGTCATGTGGATGCTTCCCAACTGGCAGCCTGGCTCGACGATGGTTCTGCGTGGCGAAAATTTCAGGAGATGGTAGGGAGTCAAGGAGGGGATGTGGAGGCACTTGATAACCTCGGCGCCCGCAACCGGGCTCCGTTTATTTGTGAAGTTACTGCAGAACAATCGGGAATGGTTTCGTCAGTCGATGCTGAGACGATTGGTCGCAGCACCGTGTCACTTGGCGCTGGGCGCAGTCGCGCTGACGATGTGATCGATTCTTCGGTGGGTTTCGATAAATTGATTAAGGTAGGTGCGTTGGTCTCCTCGGGGGAGCTTTTGGGACGAGTCCATGCGGCCGATCCGATTGGTGCTGAGGCTGGTGTAGCCGCCTTGAAGGGGGCGATCTCATACAAATGAAACAACTGCTAAAAGTCTTGTGTCTCCTCCTGCTGCTTGGAGGCATCAGTTGTGAGCGGCAGACTGCTCCCCAAGTGATTATTCAATCCGAACCTTCGGTGGAGTCCTTAGTTTCGTCAGTGCTTAATGGGGGAGGAGTCTACAGAGATGTGGCTTTCAGCCAATTGATCGAGACCTCGACCGGGAACCGGGTATTGCCGATGAACCCCAAGGAGCCGGTCGATGCTGAAATTTTAGCGGGTCTTGAAGCGGCAATAGCCCGAGTATTGAAAAGATTCAATCGTGATAGTTCCCCCACCAATACGGAGAGTCGAATCAACGAGGTAAGTGCCTATTTTGAGGAAGCGCTGCTTGGTGAAATTGGATCCGATCCAGCGATGGAGTGCGATTATCCGCGGACGGCGGAAGGCAATCTGCAACGGGCCGGTTATCCTGACCTGATGATTCGTCATATCGAATCAGGGCGGGTAATTTATCTTGATCCTAAGGTGGTGGCGGATGGCTCAATGAAATCAAGCCTCCGAACGTTCTATTTCACTCCACGGAGAGAGACGAATAAGGTGCTTCACGACGCTCACCATTTATTGGTTGGGATCGAGCACGACGGTAATACGGGAAACTGGAAATTCCTCAGATGGCATCTTGTTGATCTAACAGCTTTCAAAGTCACTTTGAAAGCTGAGTTCCAGGCTAACAATAAGGATATTTATCGACCTGAGCTGATTCTACAGAGTGGAAAGGCAGACGAATAGCCATTACCTGAGAGTGGCGAAATGGATGATCAGCGCAAGATTGGTTTCATGCTGAAGAGCCCGTGGGTTGCCTTGTAGGCATCGCTGAAATCCATGGTCTTGAACTCGTGACCGGCGCCCCAAGAGTCAGAGAAGATCAAACGGTTGTCAGTCTCGTTGTAACCGATAATCATTCTCATGTGACCGCCACTTGTCTGGATCGTTAGCGGCGGGTCTTCGTCAAACTGACCGACGGTCAGACCCCAGAGAAGTGGGATCCCATCATCGACAGACTTTTGAATTATTCGGAAGAACTTCTCCTTGGTAATGGGATCGCCAATGTATTTCTCGCCTTCCAGTTCGAAGAGTCCGCTGCTCCCTTCGCCCGCAACCGCGAGGCATTCAAACCGGGTTTTGAAGAGGTGGTCGATTGAGCCAAGTTCGCGATTGATTGCCATTGAGCTGGTTCCGGCGTTGGGATCCGAACCTGCGATCAGGGCGAGTTGGTGCATGTCGGAGGGGATGCCGTAATATTCGAACAGTCGCTGGGCCGACGCGACGGCGCAGTAGCCTTTCGACCCTTGATCGACCATCGGAACTCCATCGATGAAAACACTTCCGTCGCTGCGGCGGGCTACATTGCGAGGCAAGTCGGAGAGGCGGACGCTCGCAGCCGACCGAGTTCGGGTGGCAGCCTCATAGGCACCTCCCGCATCACGCTTGGCTAAGCGCATGCGAAGAAATTCGACTTTTCCATTGCTGCGTTCTCTCGGGTTGTTCTCTAGCACCGCTTTACCGCGAGCAGAAATCCAGATGTAGCCCTCTGTCAGCATACCCTGGGTTGGTTTGGCCTCTCGTCGGGTAGGGCGCACTGCAAGTTCTTTCCCGAGGTGCTGGCCGACCAGTTTGGTGCGGTTCATGAAATCTTCGTCGCTGATCGAGCCGCCATCACCACGGTTGAAAATCGAAATGGTGACCCCGAGGAACTTCCCGTCTTTGAAGTCGATAATGGCTTCTTCGATGGGAACCGATCCTCCAAGCAGGCTAAGATTGACCTTGAGATTTGGCTGGTTCTTGCGCTTGAAAATCGCTCGAGAGCGATCGGATGTAAGCCATTCGAAGTATGGGTTGGTGCTCCAATTTCCCTGATCGAAGAGGGCTTCGAGCTCGTCGGGAGTGAGTTGATAGGAATCGGGCAGATGAATAAGTGGATCAAGATTGCCTTCCAGCGTTTCCTTGGCTGAAACTACGCCAAAACTGAGGGTGAAAACAGCAACAGCAATCACGTTGGAAAGGGAGGATCCCGACGGCATAGGTGAACTGTATCGAATTCCGCTAAATGTGTCTCGCAAAATAGTCTGGCGCCATTTTCCATTTGAGTTAACTCGTAAACTCTGAGACAACAACAGGTTGAAAACTTCTTATTACCATTTGAGATGAAGAAACTCATCAACGATCCTCTCAAGGTCGCCGACGAACTCGTAGAAGGTCTCGTCGATGCCTACAATGGAGAGTGTAAATTTGTCGGATCGCGCTCGATCGTGAAAAATGACATCCCTGACGGCAAAGTGTCGTTGCTTGTCGGAGGTGGAAGTGGTCACGAGCCCATTTATCATGGTCTGGTTGGTCGCAATCTGGCTGATGGCGCTGCTTGTGGTGATATCTTCGCCGCGCCCCCGCCCAACATCGTTTTCGAGGCAACCGAGGAAGTCAACCGTGGTAATGGTGTACTTTACCTCTACGGCAACTACGCGGGTGACGTGCTCAACTTCGATCTTGGTGCTGAGCTATCAGACGATGAAGATATTGATGTTCGAACGGTTCTGATCTGGGATGATGTTTGTTCTGCTCCACCGACCGAAAAGGATAAGCGTCGCGGAATTGCCGGGCTCGTCCCAATCGTTAAGATGGCAGGCGCAGCGTCGCAGGTAGCCACATCGCTCGACGAACTCGAGGCGGCTGCTAGGAAGGCAGTGCTTCAGACCCGCTCCGTGGGCGTTTCCATGTCTCCGGGTTCGATTCCGGCTACAGGCAAACCCACTTTTGAAATAGAGGAGGACCAGATCGGTCTCGGAATGGGCATTCACGGTGAACCTGGTGTTGGGGAAATTCCGATGACAACCGCCGATGAGTTGACTCCCAAGATGCTTGACCTTGTCATTGAAGACTTTGAGAAGGATGACGAAGTGGAACCTTTAACGCCTGGCGATGACGTTTTGGTTTTCATAAACTCCCTCGGTGCCACGACGATGATGGAATGCCTGATTGTGCTGCGTAAGGTGAAGGCCGAGCTCACAGCCAAGGGCATCAGTATTTATGATGTGATGGTCGGGCCGCTAACGACTTGCCAAGAGATGTCCGGTATTTCAATTTCGCTCACCCGGATGGATGATGAGCTAAAGAGATACTGGGAAATGCCCTGCCAATCGGTTTGCTTCAGTAAGATGGAAGGGCGTTACGGCGGACAAAAATAATCCAAGTTTGGATCAACAAAGTTTGGGGGCTAGGATTGGCTCCAGCTTGAATTAGAAAGCACTTAGAACGATGCCCAAAGAATACCTTACCATTGATGAAACACGCGATATGATGCTCGTGGTAGCGGACAAGATCATTGAAGCGGAACCGATTCTCACCGATGCAGACCGTGCTCTCGGCGATGGAGACCATGGTATTGGTATGGAGCGTGGTATGACCGCGGTCAAAGAGGCGCTCGATGGAAACGAGTTTCCCTGTGTCGGTAAAGTTTTTATGGGAGTCGGCATGGCTATGATGTCCAGTATGGGTGGCGCCTCCGGCGCTGTCTTTGGTACTTTGTTCCGCTCCGGAGGTAAGGCTTTGAAAGATGCTGAGTCTCTTGACGGGGCAGGTGTTGCGACGTTCTGGAAGGAAGGTTCCGAAAATGTGATGAGTCGCGGGGGAGCCAAGCCTGGAGACAAAACGATGGTGGATTCGCTTGTCCCAGCGGCCGAAAAATCAGCAGCTGCGACCGGTTCCGTCAGCGAAGCGCTCATTGCAGCAGCAATGGGTGCTGTCGCAGGGCGTGACGCCAGCGAGGATATGATTGCGACCATGGGTCGTGCTAAAACCCTCGGCGAGAAGTCTCTCGGCAAGCCTGACGCCGGTTGCGTGAGTGTGGCGATTATTGCTGAGACCATGCGCGACTTTATCGACTCCTGACCGGAGTCGCGTTTGTTACGGATATTGCGGAACGCTTCTGGCGTGCTTTAGTTTCGTTCTCCGATATGGCCGAAGCAAAGGACGTCTACACATTTGCCGATTTAAAAGATTGGGCTGCAGTCGCTGTCGACCTTGACCTCCCGGCGCGTTTTTCTGTATTCGGGGATCCGGTGAATCATTCCCGCTCACCGCAGATGCATAACCGCGGCCTGAAGGCTGCTGGAGTAGGCTCCCAGTATGTGAGGCTGCATATTTTGCCTGAGGAACTCGATGATGCACTTGACGCTCTCAAGGGGGCGGGGTTTATCGGCATCAACGTCACGATTCCCCACAAGGGCGCAGTCTTTGAGGCTGTGGATGACATGACCGAAGTAGCGAGGCGTATCGGAGCGGTAAATACTGTCGCGATCGACGGGGATCAATTAATAGGTCACAACACCGATGCTCCCGGGATGAAGCGGGCGATCCGAGAAGAGTTTTCGATCGATCTGACTGATCTTCGCATAATGTTGATTGGCGCAGGAGGAGGGGCTGGTAAAGCGGCAGCCGTTCAGTGCGCCATGGATCAGTGCGAACGCCTTGTCCTCGTGAATCGGACGGTTGAGAAAGCTGAGGCTCTTGTCGCCGATCTCGACGACCTGTTTGTTGATCCTGATAAGTTGGAAGGGCCCGTGGATCGACTCGTCGCTATTCCATGGGAAGAAAAGGCGATGGAGCGTGAGTTGGATCAGATTGACCTGATCATCAATGCAACTTCGGTTGGGATGAAGCGCACGGATCCCGAGGTGGTGCCGTCCCATTTGATTAGGCCACATCATCTCGTTTATGACATGGTCTACGCACCCGCGAGGACCCGCCTTATGGCTGATGCGGAAGCAGCAGGAGCGCGGGCTGCGAACGGGCTTGGAATGCTGTTGTGGCAAGGCGCCTTGTCCTTTGAGTTTTGGCTTAACGAGGAAGCGCCGATTGAGGCCATGCGGGAGGGCTTGTTGGCCTGCCTCAACGAGTAGTTTTGTGGCCTGAATCTTTGGGCACACTGGGGGAATTCCGAAAAGTTGAATGGAAGATTGCCTTGGCTCGTCTTCCTCTTAGCAACAGGAATAAAAGACCTATGAAAACAGCTCTCATCACAACTGCCATTGCCGCTGCCGCCCTTTTTGGATTTGCCAGTGAAGCGGAGGCCGGACGCTTCGGATTTAGCATTTCAACGGGGGGACATGGGGGGTATTACCACGGATATCGCCCCGGTTACAGATCTAGCTATCGAAGCTACGACTATCGGGGAAACGTCTGCACGCCTCGCTACGTCGTTCGTACCTGCGAACTTAACCGCTGCCGCCATAGACGAGTTCACTATGATCATTGCGGTAGAGCTCGAAGTTATTATGTCACCGTAGTAACCTATCGCAGCTACTACTCAGACGGTTCCTGCAATACCTTCACCCGAACTTTTGGCTAAACTTTCACCCAATTAATTCCCAGCAATCCCTGCACCGGGGCGGTCATGAGGCCGCCCCGTTTTGTTTTCCGATAACGCAGTTATATTCTGGGAAAAAAAGTGGGGGCTTCTCGATATTTTTGGGTGACAAAACTGCAACATTTGCTCAATTCTTCGTAGGTCTATGGACACCGCTATATTCACTCTTAAGATACTGGGTTCGCTAGGGGTATTTCTCTTTGGCATGAAGGTTATGAGCGAGGGAATCCAGCGTACCGCGGGCGATCGCATGCGTCGGATCATGGCGACCATGACCCACAATCGATTTGCCGGCGTTGCTACTGGTTTGGTCACGACAGGACTAATCCAGTCATCGTCAGCAACCACTGTAATGGTCGTCAGTTTCGTGAATGCCGGCTTGCTCACGTTAGTCGAATCTATCGGGGTTATCATGGGGGCAAATCTGGGGACGACTCTGACCGCTTGGATTATTGCGACGATTGGAAAGTTCTCTCTCTCGACCGTGGCTCTGCCGATCATCGGGATAGGGCTACCCCTATTCTTTGTTGGTAAGAATCGCTTCAAGAGTTTCGGTGAAGTGTTGATTGGTTTTGGTTTGTTGTTCTACGGGCTTTTTCTACTGAAAGAGTCAGTGCCTGATGTGAAAAGCATGTTGGCGAGTACGGATGAGGCGGTTAGAACCCAGGCGGAGAGTATTCGCGCGTTTATTGAAGGTGTTTCTGGTAAGGGTTATGTTTCGGTGGTCATCTTCCTCATAATCGGGGTGTTACTTACCCTGATGGTGCAGTCTTCGTCAGCGGCAATGGCGATCACGGTGACTCTGGCAATCCAGGGATGGATTGGGTTTCATGAGTCGGCGGCCATTGTCTTGGGAGAAAATATTGGCACGACGGTAACGGCATGGCTCGCCTCCATCGGAACAAGTGTGAACGCGAAACGAGCCGCGAGGGCACATTTTCTCTTCAATATGCTGGGAGTGGTATGGATGCTTATCGCGTTTTTCCCGTTCGCCGCCGGGGTGGATTGGCTGGGAGATCACCTGCCTGACAGTTTTCGAACTGAAAAGCACGACTCCGATGTTGGATTTAAACTCGCGATTTTTCATTCGCTATTCAACCTGATGAATATTCTGTTACTGATCTTTTTCGTTCCGCAAATTGCTCGTTTGGTTACTAAGTGGGTAAAAGAGCCGGAAGGTGGTGCGGGATCTTCTGGACCTCGACTGCGCTTTATCTCGTCGAATATGGTAGATATCGGCGAACTAAATATTCCCGAGGCAGAGAAGGCAACCAGTGAACTGGCGGGAATTACCAAGGAGATGTTCAGTGGCTATCTCAGTGTCTTTAATGACCCTGAGACTGATCTCACAGCCGAGGTCAAACGGCTAAAATCCTTGGAAGATGATGCTGATGTCTTAACTCATGATATTACAGAATACCTTGTCAGAACATCGACAGCCAACCTAAGCTCGGAGAATGCACGATCTGTAGGACGCATGTTGCGCATTGTTTCAGAGCTTGAGGAAGTCTCTGATGCAATCTTTCGACTGATCCAGATTACGAGCCAGAAATACTCAAAGAACCGCGCTCTCAAGGAAGAAGCGACGAACAAAGTTCGAGAGTTTGCTGATCAAATTTCACAACTGATTGAACTCTACATGGAAGTGCTTGTGGCAGGGGCAACTGAGGAGGATCTTAAAAAAGCGGAAGCGCTCGAAAAGCAGACGGATCGTCTTCGTAAGCAGCACAATAAAGAAGCCATGAAACGCATGTCATTGGATAACTCGACGGTGAAAACAGAGATGGTCGTGATTGATATGAACAATCAGTTTGAGTTGATTGCAAACTACGGGCTGAATGTTGTTCAGACGGCTTTTTACCTCGAGAATGAGGATGAAGTGCCGGAAAAATACGATATTTGAGATCGTTTCTTTTCTGTTCACAGATGATTTGAGGTTTGAGTCGCCCGGGCAGTCGTCGAAAGCCGGGCGCAGGCCGGCCCCGGTCTTGCAGACTCTGGCTTCGATCAGCGTGAGCTCCACAGCCCTTTTTGCGAACGAACGGCCCGGTATTCTTTTGATCGACAACGATGATCATTTCGGTCGCACGGTTTCGTGTTTCACGAAAGCCTACGACTGGGTAAAACTCTGAAGAACGCTGCCGCTTTTGGCCAGCGGTTTTTCGTGAGGAGGGCTATGAGTCAGCCCGCAGCCCGCTCTTCGGCAAGTTCGCCTGCAACGGTTTTGGCACCTCCGGTTATGATGGCGGTCTGATTCTCAAAACGGTTTTTCCATAATGTCGTTGTAACGATTTTGCTTGGGGAGTGGGCGAGATTCAATCACGTGATTATGAGATCGTAAGAATGAAATCCGGCCGATAGTCTTTTGCCATGTTCACAAGACGAAATCTTATGGGGACTGCCATTATCTGCCCAATCGCAGCCTTGCGTGCTCAGGCTGGAAAAGCACCCCTGAAGTATCTGCAGATTGGAGTAGGGCATGCGCATGCCAACAAAATTCAAGTTTACCAAGAGAGTCCAGATTGGGACGTGATCGGGATCGTGGAAGAGAACCCGAAACTTTTGGCGAAAGCAAAGAATAATGATGCCTACAAGCAGTTCCCTCTCTTAACACTCGAGGAAGGCTTGAACATGCCCGGTTTGTCAGTTGTGGGAATCGAAACCGAAATTGGGGAATTGTTGAAATATGCATCTGTTGCCATTTCGGCAGGGAAGCATGTGCATCTCGATAAGCCAGCGGGAAGCCAGTTAGAGCCCTACCAGAAGCTTATGGAAGAAGCCGATGCCGGTGGGCTTGTGGTTCAGATGGGCTACATGTATCGGCACAATCCGGCAATACGGCTGCTTCATCGGATACTTGACGCTGGGTGGTTAGGTGAAGTCTTTGAAACTCATGCCGTCATGTCCAAAGTAATTTCGGATACATCCCGCCAAGTTCTCGACGGATTTTCGGGAGGAACCATGTTCGAGTTGGGAGGTCACATCATTGATCTGACCATCGATGTGTTAGGGGCGCCAAGCAGTGTGAGTGCCTTCCCAAGGCGGACAGTCGACAAGGAGGGTGACACACTTATTGATAACATGCTAGCCGTGCTGGAATATCCCAAAGCAACGGCAACAGTACGTTCGACCGGCTTGGAAGTGGAGGGTTCTGGTCGTCGTCATTTCACGGTTTGTGGGACTGAGGGAACGTGTCATATTCAGCCTCTCGATCGGCCCAAGATGAAGTTGAGCCTTTCTCGTGATCGTAAGTTTAGTGACGGCGGCGAAGTATTCAGAAAAGGCACCACGGAAATTCCTTTTGAGCCTCCCTATCGAAGATATGTCGGGGATGCGGCACAGCTAGCTGCCATTGTCCGGGGCGAGATTAAGAATCCTTACCCAAGCTCCCATGACCTCGCAGTGCAGGAGGCGTTGCTCGAGGCAAGTAACATGAGGAAGTTTTAGTTTGAGATGAGACTGATTTTCGAAGTGTCCGATGGTGTGCTGACTGAGATTAGGGAGCTTCGTTGCCGCCGAGGATGATGGTTAGGTATCCCTTGTCCGCATCAGAAAGGCTGTTGAAGTCGACTTCAACCTGGTTACCATCCAGCATGATGAATGTCCCTTTGGGGCCATTTGCTTCGAGAAGGGCTGCTTTCACGACGCGGCCGTCTTTAAACCTCCAGTCGCGATACTTCGTGATGAGTTGCTTGGTGACTTCAATGTCGCTGCGTTTTATTCCGAATACCGTACTGGCAGCTTCCTCGTCGGACATGATCGCATCGTTGAGTGCGGCAATCTTATTCGGATCGGTTTCGTAGCCCGCTTGGATTCGGCTCGCAAGAATCATAATGCGGTAGGCTTCCGGAGATTTGCCATTGGTCCCTGTAACAACCTCTCCACTGGACTTAGTGACCACGCCGAGAGGCATCTTATCGGGATCCTGATTGAAGCGTTCCTTAAAGAGCTTGCGGTGCTCAGCGCTTTCGTTTTGGCAGCGAACAATCACAAATTCGTGGCCTTTGCCGGCCAGTTCTTCGGTTATTGCTTTTAGGATGGCGTCGGTTTCGTCCGCGAAAGTTTGGACAAGAAGAAACAAAACGAGGCGTTCACCTTGCTTGGCGTGTTCGACCCCTTTGCCAAGCTCGATGAATTCACGGGGATCCTCAGCCCGGGTCGATATTGGCGAGGTCGTTAGTGCTGAGGCGATAAAGAAAAGAGCGAGAGGAAGAAGACGAGATATCATGGTGGTGGATGAAGAGGGCTCGGCAGACAGAATTGGTATCTCTCTCACCGTTTGTTTAAGCCGATGCAATTGCAAGGGCCGCATTATCAGAAAATTGTGAGGCTAGCCCTAATCTCCTTCCCCTAAAGCGTTCCGACCACCAATATATGGCAACCATTTGTTGAGCGAGACTATCCGCCGATTCGTCGAGAGCCATTGAAGTGACTGACTAGCAGCTCCCCCGGAAGGACGGCGGATCAAGGACGTTGAGGAAGTCCTAGCCCGTGGCGCAAAAGAGCCTCAGATTCATACCAAACGTTTGGCGTTTTGCTGCCGAGGATGACAGCGATTACAGTTTTGCGACCGTTTGTGGCTGATGAGACAAGGCAGCGTCCGGCCGCATTGGTGTAGCCGGTCTTAGCGCCATTGCAATAGGGGAAAATTCGCAAAACTTGGTTGGTGTTGTAGACGGTTTTGGTAGTCCCATTAGCAAAACGAAACAGGGTGGATTTACTTTTGATGGAATTGCGAACGAAAGCGTCGCTGAGAGCAGCGGCTCCCAGTTTAGTGAGGTCGCGGGCAGTTGAATACTGACCGGGAGGATTTGGAAGCCCACTGGCGTTGGTGAAGTAAGAATCATACATTCCCAACTGGCGAGCTTTAGCGTTCATAGCTATGGCAAAGTTGGAGACACTGCCAGAGTGGTCACGGGCAAGGGCACGGGCAATATCATTACTGCTTCTAATCAGGACAGTGTGCAGAAGTTCCTCACGGGTGTAAACTTGGCCAGTTTTGATTCCTATCTTTGTCGGCTCCGCCCTGGTGTCTTCCTCAGCTATAGTGACAGGTTTCTGCAAATTCCCAGCCTGGGCGATTATAATCCCGAGGAGTAGTTTCTGAGTGCTAGCAACCGGAACGCGAGCGTCCGCGTTCTTCTCGTAGAGGACTCGCCCATTTTGATCCACAAGAATAGCACACGAAGCAGTGATCGGTGGGGCATTAGAATTCTTCGTTGTGCCGTTGGAGAACGAAAACGGAGTTGGGGCTAGCGAGGTGACTGTTCTCGACTGAGTCTGAGAGTGACCTAAAGTGGCGTCATAGGTCGCATTGGCGCGCGTGTCGACTGGCACTGCGCCAAAGTCATTGGTTTTGCAGCCGATCAGGAAAATGGCTGTCGAAACGATAAAGGCCGGGGCAATAGATGTGAGAGGCGAGGCTGAGGTGTGTCCCATGAGACGCGATAATACTAACTGATCTTCTTTAAATTGCACTCACGCTCATTCGGTCGCCCGAAATGCCTTTTCAAGTTCGGGGGATGGGGCGGCACCGAGATCGGTTGCCGTGTAGTAGTGGCGTCGGGCCAGTTCGATGCGAGGGGGAGATGTCTCGAGATAGGTGACCGCTAGATTGTAGTGCGCATCTGCCAGCTTAGGATCAATGTCGATAGCGCGTTTCAATTCAACGAGAGCGGCCTCCATCCATCCGTAGTCGCGAATCACTGCCGCTAGATAAACTCGGGCCTGAGCCTCTCGCGGAGCTTCGTGGATAGCGCGAGCGAGACTGGAAATGGCCAAGTTAAGATCTTTCTGCTCGTATTGAATGAGCCCAAGTGTCTGCCAGTTGCTCGCGATTGACGAATTCAGGTACAGGGAGCGCTTGAGGTTGCCTGAGGCGGCGACAAGATTTCCGAGCTGAAATTCAGCGACGCCAAGGTTGGCGAAGGCGAGAGCGTTGTCAGGGGTAACTTCAACCAGATCAAGGTAAGCTTTGCGGGCTTCCTGCCAACGCTGTTCAGAAGCAGCAAGGGCACCACGCTTCGCGATTTCAGCAACTTCCGCCGGTAGCTTTGTCGTTCCGCTGTGCAGGCCAATCTTTATACTCCCTTCGGGAATTTCGTTCGCAGGGAGAGCCATAGGATCAACAGCGCCCCTTTCCGGTGGCGTGTCAGATTTGGTTGTTGGGTGGCGATCCATCGCCTCATCTCGGGGAGATTGTCCTGAAAGCAATGCGTAAGGCGCTTCGCTCGCATCAATAGTTTCCGTCGCCTCTTTCGTGGCTGGCGCCGTCTCGGGGGCGTCTTGGACCATTGAGTTGGGCGACGTCTGTTTGCCCGCGTCTTTTCCGGCGCGAAACACGAAAAACAGAGTGTGGGTTGCCACAACGATAGTAACAATGATGATGATGAGCCGGCGATCCATGAGAGGGCACAAAAAGGGCGAGACAATAATTAAAATACCTTTTCTACTTGCGCACGATGAATTTTAACTAATGTTCTTAGGAACACTGTTCAAATATGAAGTTAACGGCCCGCCAGCAAGAAATCCTCGACTACTTACAAGCTGAACACCGAAGGACCGGTATCATGCCGTCGACTCGGGAAATTCAAAATCATTTCGGCTTCGCCAGCCAGACCGCGGCAGTGAGTCATTTGCGTGCCTTAGAGAAAAAAGGTGCAATCGTCAAAGAAGAAAGAAAGGCGCGGGCTGTGATGTTTGCGGACGCGGCTGATCGGGAGCCGATTGCCGATGTTCCGATCTACGGTGCGATCCCTGCGGGTTTTGGAGACGATACCAACCCGGTGGCGGATGGCACTCTTTCCGTGGACGTGCGTTCAATGGGACTGGGTGAGCGATCGAAAGCTTACGCCTTAAAAGTGCGGGGCGAATCGATGATCAATGCCCACATCATGGACGGGGATCATGTCGTGCTTGAATACCGTGAGCCTCGAGACCAAGATGTGGTGGCTGCGCTGATCGATGGCGAAACCACTCTGAAACGATTTGTTACGAGCGGACGCAAGCCATACCTGAAAGCTGAAAACCCCGACTTCCCAGATCTCATACCGGCTCAAGAGCTATTGATCCAAGGCGTGATGGTTGGCTTAGTCCGAGGAGCGACGAGGAGCTGGTGAGGAGTTGTTCAGCACCCAGCTTGGCGTTATAGAGCGGTGGGCCAGAGCGTGCAGGGTTTGTTCGGTATGTTACAGGAGGGGGTTGGTCCTTCGGAGGCATGAAATTGATCTTTTCAGCCATCGCTCTGTTTCTGGTCGCGGAAGCCAGCGGCCAGAGTGATAAGTCGGTCATCAGCACAGTGGCGGGTGTCGGCGCTGCTGGTTATTCGGGAGATGAAGGCCCGGCCTTGTCGGCGAGACTGGATAATCCGTTTGGCGTGGTTGTAGCCCTTGATGGCGACATTGTGTTTTGCGATACGAATAATCACGTCATTCGCAGCATCTCTCGCGAAAACGGGGAAATTCGAACACTTGTAGGTACTGGTAAAGCCGGCTATTCGGGCGACGGGGGAGGCCCTCTCAAAGCCCAGTTAAATGAGCCTTACGAAATTCGTTATCATCCTTCCGGCGACCTTTACTGGGTGGAGCGTCTCAGTCACACGGTCCGCAAGTTAGATGCTCGCACTAATACCGTTGAAACGGTAGCTGGGAATGGGAAGGAAGGGTTCTCAGGCGATGGAGGAGCGGGTGATGAAGCCACCTTGAACCAGCCACACTCGATTGTTATCAGCCGCGACGGTTCCTTCCTTTTAATTTGTGACATCAGGAATCAACGGATTCGAAAGGTCGACCTTGTTACAGGGGTGATTGACACTTGGTGCGGGAACGGTAGTAAAAAAGAGACGCCGGCTGTAGCCGAGATCAGCAGCAAGACGCCTTTGAAAGGGCCGCGGGCATTGTGTCAGGGCGAAGGCAATACTTTTTATCTCGCTCTGCGCGAGGGAAACCAAGTTTTTCGTATCGATCAGGATGCTGGCAAGCTCTATCATCTGGCAGGCACTGGTGTGAAGGGGTTTCACTCGGAAGCCCGCCCGGCGCTTGAGTCAGAGTTATCAGGTCCAAAAGGGATTGCCTGCTCGCCTGATTTTTCTCGCATCTATTTAGCGGATACGGAATCTCATACGGTAAGAGCCATCGATTTGAGAGAAACTCCACCGACTGTTTCCTTGATCGTCGGCACGGGAAAAAGGGGGGACGGGCCCGATTCTCCCGATGCTTTGGCATGCTCTTTGGCGCGGCTTCACGGAGTGGGTGTCGATCCTGTCAACGGAGACCTTTACATTGGAGATTCGGAAACTCACAAGGTTCGTAGGGTATCCCAAGATTTTAAGGGCAAGGTGGAAGCAGCCAAGACACTTGGCGACTTCAAAACTTTCGTGTTTGAGGTCGATGGCCGAAAATGTCGGGTCGCAGCGCCAGAAGAGCCCGCGCCTGGTCATCCATGGATCTGGCGATGTCGGTTCTGGGGAGCGTCTCCTTCTGTCGATGTCGGACTCTTGAAGCGTGGTTGGCATGTCGCTTTTATCGATGTGTCGGATGAATTTGGTGGTCCGAAAGCGATGAATGCATTCGATGCGTTTTACCCGATAGTTCGGGAACAGTTCGGTCTTGCAGCGAAGGCGATCATGGAGGGGTTTAGCCGTGGTGGACTGCCTGCCACACTATGGACGATCGACAATCCTGAAAAAGTATCAGGGATTTACCTAGATGCTGCTGTGATGGATATCCATTCGTGGCCTCGTGACAAAGTGAACCTGGAACGCTGCATGACGGCATGGGGACTAAATCCAAAAAACATCGATTCGTGGAAGGGGCCGCTCGATCAATTGAAGGTCCTCGTTGATGAGTCAATTCCTGTTATGATTGTTGCGGGCGGAGATGACAAAGTTGTGCCGTATCTCGAGAACACGGGTAAACTTGAGTCTTTTTTGAGGCTTAACCAGGGGAAAGCCACGGCGATCGTAAAAGCAGGGGCAGGTCACCACCCTCATTCGCTTCACGATCCATCGCCGGTGGTGGAGTGGGCTGAAGCCCTCGTGAAACCCTAGTCGGTTAACACCGTTTCGCTCTTCGATTCGCTGCAGAGAGCCTTGATCCCCGAAAGTGGGACGCAGCTCTTAATGACCATCTGGAGATTTTGCTGGATGTTGTTCTCCTCGTTATAGTAGACAGATTTTGTTGAAGCGATAAGACCGACCAAGCTCCCGTTATCATTGAAAATGCCCGATCCACTTGAGCCTCTCGCAAAGTCAGCAGTGATTTCAAGTCTAGGAATCTTCAGGTGAGGTGATACTGAGTAGCGCGAAACATAACCCTTCGTGAGTGTGTAGAAATGGGAATCAGGGTGTGACACGGCGAATACTGGAGTACCGATAGGGGCAGAGCTGGCCAGAGAAACAAAGGGAAGCTTTTCGTTAGTTCTAATTCGAACCAACGCAACGTCGTTTTTCTTTGAAGCGGCTAGCACTTCCTCAATGGCATAAACTCTCCCGTCTGACGTCATGGCTCCGTAAATAGAAGCCCGTTCAAAGGCTAAAACGTGATGATTAGTCAGGGCCAAACCGTCTTCGGAAATAATCACCCCTCCGGCCGTGGTCGTGTGCCAATTATCGCATTTGTCGCAAAGGTATAGGTGGCCTATGACAAGAGTGGCCTTGCGAGCGGTTTCATATCGCTTAGCGCTTTCAACATCGACTTCTGATGAGGCTATTGGGAAAGAACCACTAAATTTATTCTTGCGGTCCAGTTGACGGCGAATCGCAGCGGGAGCAGGGAAGCTTCTGGATTCATAAATATCAGTGAGTCCTTCGAGGAGTGATTGCTTAAGCAGAGCGTCATCCACAGGGGACTGTCCCCGTAATGGCGTGATGAGCGTCAGCAGGCTAAGAAAAGCAACTAGGCCTAATTTACTTGAAGTTAATCTTGGCATGAGGCAGGGAACTGCGGAGTTTAGCTACTCCTGATTCGGTGGCTTTGGATTGCCACAGGTAGATCGTTTCGAGACTTGAAATTCCCTCCAGATTCTTTAGACCAGCGTCGCTGACTTCGGATCCATAGAGGTTTAGATAGCGGAGTTCGACGAGCCCCGCGAGATGCTTGAGACCCGCATCAGTAATGCCTGTCTGGCTTAGATTGAGACGAACCAACTTGGGTAACTCATCCAGCATGGAAAGGGCGCTATCACTCACTGATGTTTTGGAAAGGTCGAGGTGAACAACATTCGATGCCACTGCCCCGATGGAAGCGATTGCTTTGTCGCTTGCATTCTCCGTTATAAGTCGAAAATCAACTGAGAGAAGGGGACTGGTCTTGGATAAAGGGGTGACTCTCCCTCCAGCTTCAGTGACCGACTCCCACGATTCCTTCTCATATGCTTCCACTCCTTCAGCAAGGCGCTTGTAGATCTCCTGGATCTCTGAAACCGCAGGCTTTGAGGCGGCAAAGCTTGCTTGGGCTGGCTGGCCCTCGAGATTGCCGACCCAGCCGCCAAAGTCAGCACCCTCCTCAATCCATTTCTTGAACAGGGTGAGCTCTCCTGCCGTCAGGGGATCGGCCTTGCCGGCTGGCGGCATGAATTCGTCATCGTCTTTGGGCAACGTAACGCGATAATGTAGCTCGCTGTCTTCGGGATTACCGGCGGTCAGGACCGATCCGTTGTCGCTGCCCATGTTAATTGCCCATGCGGCATCCATACGCAGCCCGGCCTTTGGCTTCCTGTTACGACCGCCTTCTTCATAGGGTGCCCGGTGGCATTCAATACATTTGGCCTCAAAAACAGGCAGAATGTCCTTTCTGAAATCGACGGCCTCCGAGTCCGAAGGAACGAGGCCATTCGATACTAAGACAAGGGATAGGGAGTAAATTCGCATCGCCTAAGCGTGGTTGCTTGTTCGTTATACCGCAATACTAAAGCGGTCCAGCCCATCTCACGAAATCGCGTAGGCAGAAACTCAAATCGAAGCCCGGATTTGTTCGCGATAAGCCGCTTGAAACGCTTGGCTATCAGGGCAATTCACCCCGAGGAGAGAGCGGCCGTCGATGTGGGACAGGGGCTGAACTTCTCGAATTGATGATGTCAAAAAAGCTGACTCGACTTGAATCAGATCGTCCATTGAGATCGCTGACGCTGAAATGCTCGGCAGATCCTTTTTCTTCAGTGCAAGAATAGTGGTGCGAGTGATACCGGGGAGGCAGCCGCTATTCAGAGGAGGGGTGAACCAATGGCCCCCTATTTGAACAAAGATATTAGACCACGAAGCTTCGCAGAGCTCGTCACGCGTGTTGCGAAAGATAGCTTCGTCGGCACCGGCCTGTTTTGCCAGTTCCACGGCGGCAACGTTTTCACCATAGTTGATGGTTTTAAAACCCGAGAGGGCTCCTTTCTCATTGCGAGCAAATGGGACAGTGACAGCACGGGCAGATTCGCTATGTGCGATTTTAGTCGAGCTGGTTAGGAGAACGCAGGAGGGCGTGACAGTGATTCGCAAGCGTGCCAGCGAAGCGGTTTTCAGTTGATTAGCTTTAGAAATCTTATCGATCTGTTCGCTGATGGTTTCTGAGCAAGGAATCGAAAGTCTCAGCCGTTCAGCGCCAGCCTTCAGCCGTTCGAGATGCGGCTCCAAGGCGAAAACTTCCCCTTTGTAAACGGCTAGAGTCTCGAAAATCCCTTGGCCGAAAGTAATGGAACCGTCATTGGCCGCGATCACCGGAGTGTCGGATGGGACCAGTTCTCCGTTCACGAGAAGAAAGGGGGCTGGGGTTTCAGACGAAGGCATGAGCTTTACAAATCTTCCCGGATAGAGTTGCCTTTACAACTGCGTTTGCAACCACTCATCGCAGGTTGCCTGAATATGATTGGAGCGATCCTAACCACTCTCTTCTTTGCCTTGTCAGCGGTCACGGGGCAACGTGTTGCAGTCCAACTAGGCAGTATTTGGGGAAATGCGGTAAGGCTTTTGATTGCGGCTATCGTCCTTGGCTTCATCGTTTTGATTGCCTGGCCTGATTCCGTGGGTGGGGCCCCGTTTCTTTGGTTTCTTCTGAGCGGCGTGGTCGGATTTGGAGTGGGGGATGTCGCCCTGTTTTTGGCATACGAAAGAATTGGTTCGCGCCTAACCATCCTTCTTAATCTTTGCCTTGCTCCACTCTTTGCAATGGGGTTGGAGTGGGTCTGGCTTGGCAATGGAATCACGTGGAGTATTGCGATCTGTGCCGCCATTATCATGGTTGGCGTTACCATGGCGCTTCGTCCCAGCACCAAGTCGAGTCAGAAAATGATGCGCCGGGGTAATTTCAGCTTTGGAGTGATCTGTGCGATTGTAGCTGGTTTTGGCCAGGGAACCGGAGCAGTTATCAGCCGCAAGGCCGAAGAAGCAGCGATCGAGGTCGAAATGACCATTAACGGAATCAGCGCTGCTTTTCAGCGGGTGCTGGCGGGTTTTCTCTTCGCAGCTGTGGTGGTCGTTTTGATTCGACTTTTCAGCAAAAGGAAGGGTTGGAAGCAATGGGGGAATCCGCTCGATCGGAAGTTGGCACCTTGGCTTTTGGGCGCGGCTTTATTCGGTCCCGTGATTGGTGTGAGTTGTTTTCAGTGGGCACTGAGTAATCTTCAGGGAGGTATTGTTCTCGCTGTTGTAGCAACGACACCGATTGTAATGATTCCCCTTGCCGCCTGGAACGAACACGACCACTCTTCTCGCCTTGCGATTGCTGGCGCATTCGTCGCTGTTGCTGGCGTGGTGCTACTCAATGTGTGGGCTTGATGGTGGGCCCGACCTAATCTAAAACTAGCAGTATATGAATTTCGGTCTACTTGGCGCCGGTTGGTTTGGGCGGGAAGCGCACCTAAGAAATCTCCTTCTTATTGAGGGGGTTAATCCTGTTGCGGTTAGTTCTAGGAGTGAGGAAAGTCTTGAGGCAGCGAAGGTTATTGTTGGTGATCAACTGCAAATTAGTAGGGACTGGCGGGACGTGATTGAAAATCAGGCGGTTGACGCGGTAATTGTCGCCCTGACTAATGATCAGCATTACGAAGCTTCCATGGCTGCCCTAAAAGCAGGAAAGCACGTGATGTGTGAGAAGCCTTTGGGGCTTACGATTGAGGATTGCAACCGCATTATTACCCAAGCTGCTGAGGCAGATCGTGTCCTTCAGGTCGGGCATGAGATGCGATTTCAAAAGCTATACTCGCACATGAAAGCGATGATCGACGGGGGTGAAGTCGGGGACCTCCAGCTGATGTGGTGCCGCGAATTTCGAGGGCCGATGCGTCCCGGATGGCGCTCGAGCGAAGCCCTTACCGGTGGGACTATTCTTGAGAAGAATGTACACCATGTCGATCTGTTCAACTGGATGATGGATCGGATGCCTCTTCGAGTTTCGGCTCATGGCGGCACCAACGTACTGACGGATCGGGAGATTCTGGATAATGCGCAAGTCTTGATCGAATACGAAGGGGGGCGACGGGCTACTCTGGAGTTGTGTCTCTTCGCTCCGAATGGAGGTGAGTGCGAGATTGGTGCGTGCGGAGATAAAGGGCGGATTGATACGAAGAATCAGGCACTCGAATTAGTTCATCATCGCTTTGACAGTTCTGAAGCTCTCCGGATGCAGATTATGGACGAAGGAGATGCCGCCAATTTTGTGGATAGTTCGGGCCGAGTCGACCGGGGAATCAAGCCGGAACTAGAGCATTTTGTGAACAGCATCAAAAACGAAGTGAACCCGCTCAATGATGGCGAATCTGCTCGTCTCGCGGTGGCGGTTTGTCTCGCTGCTCAAGAGTCGATCAAACGGGAAGAATCCGTCTACCTGAGCGAGTTACTAGGCTGATTTCTCGGTGTTGAAATTTAGAAACTAATTCCCATTATGAGTCAGATGCATCAGATTCAGATGTCGTATGTTTCGGCAGAGGATCGTGTCCTGTTTCGCTTGAATACCAAGAACAGGCAGGAGTTTCGTTTCTGGATGACTCGCCGCTACACTGGAATTCTCTGGAGGACGCTTGCCCAAGTGCTGAAAGAGGCTGGGAAAAGTGCCGAGGATATATCACCGGCGCCAGTTCAAGATGAGCTTGCCAAATCCACTGAGCAGGAAATAAAGCACAACGAAGTGGTGTCAGAGGGCGACTTTGATACGGCCTACCAAGAGAGTAGCTATTTGCCGCTGGGTAAGGCACCGACCCTTCTTTTCAGTGTGGGCGTTAAACCCGGCCCTAGTTCACGGGCGATGCTCTGCATGCATCCGGAAGAGGGTGAAGGGATTGAGTTGGTGCTGAATGAACAAATTGTCCATTCGTTCTGCAAACTCATCGGCGATACCGCCAAGAAAGCCGAGTGGAACCTCGATCTATCTTTTGGATCGGGGCCGGATCAAGGGGATGAGGCGACGACGGGATGGAACTGAGCGAGATTAACGATTTACGATGGACTCGCTGTCCTGCCGAAACAGTTCGCTCTCCGGAATCCCGGATACGGACCAGTTCTTAACCGTGATATTCCTCGATTTTTCGATCAGAAGCCCGCTTTTGCATTGCGAGAGGATATTGTTGGACAGGATCATGTCTTGGCAGCGGTTTAATCTGATAGCGCCTCTTTCTTCTTCGAGCGCATGAAAGGTGCAGTTGGAAATAATACTCGCTTCGCACCCCTCGAAGACCAATCGTCCGGGGCGGCGGAATTGTCTGGGATTGAAACTGTTTCCGTTTAAATTTAGACGTTTGCAGTTTGTTGCGTGAAAGAAGTCCGGATTCGGGGCGAAGAAGGTATTTCCATTAATAGCAATATCTGTAGCAGTATTGATATCGATCAGAACTGAGGTGTCGCTGATAACGTTCCCCGTGATCGTGACGGAATCGATGGGCCAAATTTCTTTTCCGATAATTCTGATATTGGCACCTCCGGGAGCAAGGGCTTCATAAGACTTGCCGCCGTAATTTGAGCTGTGTTGGATCGTGCAACCCGTAATGGCAACCTCGGCAATAGATCGAGTTTTATCGTCAGGGTAACCTGAAACATCTAGAAGGATGTTAGCGGACCCAGTGGGGGAGTCGTCTGCAGGCATATTGCCTTCGAGATCACAGCCGGTAATGTGGAGATTCCTTACATTCCCATCTCTGACGACAATCCCGCCGGCACGATTATAGCTGATGTGAGAATTTCCTACGTTAATTTGGTGAAGATTGACATCGTCTAGGTAAAGGCCTGCTCCAGAGTTCTCATATAGGTGGCAGTCGGAGACAATGACGTTGCGGTTCCTGTCGGTGAGATGAATGCCGTGACGACACCACCGTATTGCGACTCGAGTGATGGAAGGCTGGACGCAACGCACGAGTGAAATACCATCTGCTTCCGGATGATTACCGATAATCTCGATGCCTTCGATGATTGGCATTCGTTCATTCCAGGTTGGATAATCAAAGGATTTCGGGGATGCGGTTCCTTCATGAGATCCAGTGATCTCAATGGCAGCGCCCGGTCCATCCATGATGAGAGTGACTGGGCCATCGGAAGCTCGAATAACGGTGCTCTGTTTCTGTTGAAGAGCGAAGCGAAGTGAATCTGAGATTCGATAGACTCCTGCCTTGAGAGATAAATTTCCCGCCGATTTGTCGATGAGGCGTTGCAGCTCTTCCGTTCGGTCAGGGAGCGATTCCAACTCGGGGATTTGCAGGGAAGCAAAAGGAGTCTGTGCGTGAACCTGTATCGAAATGCAAGAAATCCAAAACAAGTTGATGCAATACCTCATAGATCTATGTAGTCAAAACAGACAGATGCGAATAGTACGCAGTGACGTTATTGGCTACGCGACGATCAGTCAGCTGTCAGAGCTGCTCGCTCATCCCCGGCCCCCGATTTCTCAATGAAGTAGGTCCAGTCTCCGTGGTAGCGTTTTGCATTTCCGTTCGCCACGTGGATCACGTCAGTCGCCAGCTCCTTAATGAAGTGGACATCGTGGGAGATGAAAACAAGAGTACCCTGGTAGTTCGCTAAAGCGATAATTAGGGACTCCACGGTCAGGATATCTAGGTGAGTCGTCGGCTCATCCATCAGGAGGATGTTCGGGGGATCGACGAGAAACTTCACAAGGTTAAGGCGGCTTTTTTCGCCCCCGCTGAGTACCTTGGTCATCTTGTAGACTTCCTCTTTTCGGAACATAAAAGAACCAAGAATTCCTCTTGCTTCGTCTTCGCGAAGAGTCGGTGCGGCTTCAAGCACTTCGGAAAGGACCGAGTTGTTAGGATTCAAAGACGCGGCGCGGTGCTGGGAGAAGTAGCCGATCTTAGCATTATGTCCCGGTTTGTATTCTCCCTGTTGGGGAGTTAGCTCACCGGCAAGCAGCTTTATAAGAGTGGATTTTCCAGATCCATTCGGTCCGACGAGAACGGTTCTCTCACCTCTTTCGATCTCGAAATCGAGACCTTCATAGACCTTGTTGTCGCCATAGGCGAAATCAATATTATTGAGGGCAAGAGCTTTTTGGCCGCCACGAGGAGGCTCCGGAATCTGGAAGCGGAAAGGCTTTTTCGGGGCCATTGGCTTTTCGATCTTCTCAATGCGGTCAATCTCTTTAAGCTTGGATTGAGCCTGAGAGGCTTTCGAAGAAACGTTGCGGAACTTGTTGGCAAATTCCTGCAATTCCTTGATTTGTTTTTGCTGGTTCTTATAGGCCTGATTTTGGCGCTCGTAGTTTTCGTGGCGCTGCTTGAGGTAGTCGGAGTAGTTGCCGGTGTAAGCAAGGAGCTTGCGCTCATCAATGTCGTGGACTGACTCGACTAGTTCATCCATGAACTGACGATCGTGAGAAATCATCAGAATGGCCCCAGAGTAGTTCTTTAGATAATCCTGAAACCACAAGAGTGACATCAGGTCAAGGTGGTTGGTGGGTTCATCCAGCATAAGAAGGTCTGGCTCAATAACGAGAAGGCGCGCAAGGTGGGCCCGCATGATCCAGCCTCCACTCATCTCTTTTGCAGGGCGATCGAAACGATCCTCTTCATAGCCCAGACCGCGGAGCATTTCTTTGGCTTTTGCCTCTACCTTCGGATCATTGAGAGCATCGAATTTAGCCTGAGCCTCATAGTATTGGGGGACCTCAACGGTTCCTGCGTCTTCCAGAGACTTCAGAGTCGTCTCTAAGGTCTGGAGCATACCGGCCCGACCCGTGGCGATTTCAAGGACTGTGTAGTCGCCTACATCTTCACTTTCTTGGGGCAAGAAGCCAGTCAACGTCCATTCGTCTCGTTCGACGGTTCCTTTATCAGCCTCCTCATCACCGAGAATGATGCGGAAAATTGTGGATTTTCCAGCTCCGTTTGGCCCGACGAGGGCGACGCGCTCTCCATAATTGATCTGCAGGTCGGCACCTTCGAACAGAATTCGGCCGCCATAGGATTTCTTAAGTTTACGGATGGAGAGCATAGCCAACCTGATAACTGCATTTCCTCATTCCGCAAACTGAAAGGGAGAGCGAAGTTTCTGGGTCTGCAGGCCCACAGTGGCGGTCCAATCACTGCTTTTCGGAATAATGGGATGATCCAAAGGACATAAGCCGTTATTCTGGCGGCGAAACTGATTGGGACTATCAACCTAAACTCTACCACCCACTCACCCGATTGCGTGAATTGAGTCGCCCGAATTTTTTCGCTAAACTAAGAATCAGGTCAGTAAACATGGATTTTCACTCTAAGCGACGGCATTTCATTCGCGGACTCGGCGCCGCAATCTCTCTGCCGATCTTTGAAACTTGGCTGCCTCGCTCGGCTTCTGCCACGAACCGAGGGCGAGAGCTGGCGACGACGGATACAGGAATGCCATTGAGAACCGCTTTCCTCTACAAACCTAATGGGGTGAATGTGGAAAAGTGGAGGCCTGCTGGAAAAGGGAAAGCCTACCAATTAAATGCGACCCACGAGCCCTACGCTAAATATCGTGATGAATTCAACCTCTTCAGTAACCTGAAGCACGAGCAAGGGATGCCCGGTGTTGATGGGGGGGGCGATCATGCTCGCGCAAATGCAAGTTTCCTCACGGGGGTGCGCCCAAGGAAAACTGCGGGAGCAGATATTAAGTTAGGAATTTCAGTTGATCAGGTAATTGCCAACCAAATTGGGGATTTAACGCGCTTTTCATCACTGGAGTTGTCATGTGATCCCGTGCGTAAGAGTGGTGTTTGTGATTCAGGCTACTCTTGCGCTTATCAGTATAATCTTTCATGGCGTTCGGCTACGACGCCGATGACGCCAGAGTCTAATCCGCGGCTTGTGTTTGAGCGCCTCTTCGGTGCGGGTTCCCGGGATGAGAGAACCAAGGGGTTCGAACTCAGAAATGAAGGACAGCGGTCGATTCTTGATTTCGTCATGGAGGATGCCAAAGCGCTCAATCGCCAGTTGGGTCGCAACGACCAGCACAAACTCGATGAATACATGAGCGGTGTTCGAGAAATTGAGCGCCGTGTTGAGAAAACCGAACGCTTTGGTTTGCCGGAGAATCCTGGTATCCCTGCCCCCCAAGATGTACCTGATTCATTTGAAGAACATGTCCGTCTGATGATGGATATGCTCGTTCTCGCCTTTGAGACAGACTCTACAAGAGTGGCAAGCTTTCTGCTATCTCACGATGGAACTAATCGGAGCTTCAATGAGATCGGAGTTCCGGAAGGGCATCACTCGCTTTCTCACCACCAGAGCAATCCAATGAAACTGGATAAGCTGGCACAGATCGATCTTTTCTATTCGCGTCAGTTGGCCTATTTCATCGAGCAAATGCGTTCAAAGAAGGATCCGGATGGTAAGAGTCTCCTCTACAACTCCCAGGTGGTCTGGGGTAGTGGCCTCGAAGATCCGGATCGTCACCAGCATTATCGCCTCCCTGTCATCCAAGCTGGGCGAGCTGGCGGAAAAATCGAAACCGGCAGTCACCTCGTGGCTCCGGTGGAGACTCCCATGACGAATCTGTTCCTGAGTTTGATGGACAAAGTCGGCGTGCAGGAAGAGCGCATCGGTGACTCAACCGGGAGACTCGGTGTCCTAGGGTGAGTGGCTAGCCGTTAGTTTCCCCCAGAGCTTGTTTGGCCAACATAAGGGAGCCAATGATTCCGGCTTCCTGGCCAAGCTGTGCCATGGTGAGGTATTCTTTCAGTGGAGGTAGTGCCCAGTAGTTTCCGGACTGCTTCTCGAATTCATTCCGGACTTTTGGAAGAAGGCCGGGTTTCTGGGAAACTCCGCCACCGAGAATAATGATGTCAGGGGACCAAACGGCGGTGAGGGTAACACAACCGGCTGCGAGATATTCCGCCTCTAGATCCCAAGCCTGATGGTCTTCGGGCAGTAGGTTGCCAGCAGTGCCCCAACGTTCTTCAATGGCCGGTCCTGCCGCTCTGCCCTCGAAGCAGGAGGTGTGGAATCGGCACTTATTTGTATTTTTTCCGATCGCGGTATCGAAGTCAGGAATAAGGATGTGACCAACTTCAGGATGGAGACGGCCATGGAGGAGTTTACCATCGTGAATGAAGGCCGCTCCGATGCCGGTGCCGACGGTGATGTAGGCGACATGCTTTCGCCCCATCCCAGCCCCAAAAGTGGCTTCGCTGAGAACCGCAGCGTTTACGTCAGTATCGAAAACGATGGGTAATTGAGTTCCAAGTGCTGACCGAATTGCTGAAACAACATTGAATCCTGCCCATCCGTTTTTGGGTGTGGTAAGAATTGAACCATAGTCAGGAGACAAAGGGTCAATTACTGCTGGACCAAATGTTCCGATACCCATAGCTGCGATTGGACCGTATTCGTCGGCCTTCGTTTCAAAAAAGGCAATGGCCTCGGCCAAGGTTTCTCCGGGAGCGCGCGTCGGAAAGCGAACCTCCTCAAGCGGGTGTTCCGGATCGTAGCCGACGGCGCAAACATACTTGGTGCCGCCGGCTTCGATGGCCGCGAGTAAAGGTTTTTTAGAAACATCGTCGGAGGTGGGCATTGGAAATCTAGGAGGATTGATGTCTGGGGGCGATTAAGCAGGATTTCGGCCAGCGTCATTGCAAAGCATGTTTCTTCGAAAGAAGTGCACTAACGGCCGGCTCTGCCGCGCGTGAGCGTTTCCCAAAAATCAATATGGTGATGGTAGGCTTAATAATAGGAAAAGTGGAGTGGCTCCACATGATGGTCGTTATTTTACCACGTCCAGATGCTTTCTGAGAAGATCACATTTAGGGCACAAGAAATGTAGAATCGAGCATCTAAGGCGTCAAACAAGGGGTGGCTCATGTTATCCTTAACTGAGGGTATTCTTGCTGTGTCTCAAAGGTAAAGCCTTCTGAGTTGTTTCTGTCCGAATGGAGGATGGCGCTACCGAAGAAAACAAAAGCGGGCGGTGCCGCAGTTGGTAAAGAATTCTCCAAAATTCCGATCGGGACAGCAGTGAAACGGCACAAACTATCGGTATTTCTTCTCAAAGGGATGAAAATCCAACTCATTGTCGGAACTGTTTTGGGCGCAATTAGAGTGGCTCTCGTACTGCTCTTTGGAGAGTGAGATCTACCGCCGGTTCTTTCCAAAACAGGGTTTCATTCGATCAGAAATTCGCAAAGAAACCGAGACCCAGGACCTAGGCCTCAATCAAGCCGCTGGATGGTCAATGTGTGCATTCGTCTAAACTGGTGAAGTCACGCGGTAATTTGACAGCCATTATCTGCTGCCGTATCCTGAAATAATGTTGAGACGGCTGACAGGTCTGTTCCTGTGTTTCCTGACCTTGGTTTCTCTCCAAGTTCAGGCCTCTTCTTCGTTGTCTGTCTGCTTGGACCCTGCTGCGGCTTGTTGTTCTGTGGGTTCGACAAGTTGCTGTGAAACACTCCCGACAGATTGTTGTGTTGAAACTCTCGATCGAGGAACTCATTTCCTGAGTCCGGAGCATCTCGGATCAATCGAAACTCCTTTCCTTGGAGACATCGAGGCAGCAAGAAGCGGCTACGAAGGTGCGTCTGTTCCAAGACTCTTGTCCGCATGGATTACGGGACCTGACCCGCCGTTGCCGACCAGCCGAGCTCTACTCACTATCCGACAGAGCTACCTCATTTGATTCGACTTCGTTGCGAACCTGTTCCTCAGCGGAGCAGGCTCAATTTTATCCCTGATTTGCGGCCGCCGCAAATCGACGACGATTTCTCGGATCCAAATGAAAAAAACCTCTTTAGAATCAATTATCGGCCTCGATATAAATGAGGCTCAAACCAGCAAGGCAGCTCGTTCCCAGCGCAGACTAGCTGCTGCTGTTCCATGGGCTCTTGCCGCAGGCTTCCTCATTCTGACATGGATCCTTTTTGGAGACCTGGTCGAACGAGGTAAGCCCGTGGAAGTCGAGTCCGTCGTGACACTGAAACGGCCCGTCGATAGCCTCGTCGAAGAAGGAAACCAGAGAGCTGTTTCAGCAGGTGATCCCTGGGATGCTTCCCTCTTGTTCCAAGCATCCGGATGGATAGAGCCCGATCCTCTTCCGATCAAAGCAACTGCTCTGGTCAACGGTGTCGTGAATTCTGTGGCTGTTCTTGAAGGCGAGAAAGTCGAGGCCGGGCAGGTTATGGCCGAATTAATCAGTGAGGATTTTGCTTTGGATCTTAAGACAGCGGAGAGCGATCTCGCGTCCATAGAAGCAAAGGCGAAAGCACATGAATCGGCGATTAAGACCGGTGCAGCAAGGATTGTGACTCTTCAAAAAAGAGTGGAGGCGGGTGAGAAGAGGTGCTTAGAGCTGGAGGATCGTGTCGAGCGACTTGAGCGAGTTAAGGTTGGCGCCATTTCGGAGGAGGCTCTGACTCTTGCGAGGTTGCAGTTAGAAACTCACCGAGCAGAAGTTGCCGCATTGGGAATTTCGAGAGTTGAGCTGGAAAGCGATCTCTCAATGCTTGAAGCGATGCGTCAGGAATTTGAGGCCAACGTGCGTCGTGCTGAGGTGGAGGTGAGCCGACAGAGTTTGGCTTTGAGCCGAACCGAGATCACTTCCCCCGTTGACGGAATTGTCCTTCGTCTGCTGGCAGTGCCGGGACAAAAACGGATGTTGGATATGGATGATCCAGATTCAGCAACTGTCGCAATTCTGTATCAGCCTGACGCTCTACAGGCCCGCGTTGATGTTCCCCTGGAGGAGGCGGCCCAGCTGAATGTTGGTCAGGCTGTAAGACTGAGATTAAATTTTCTCCCAGACCAAATTTTTAAAGGAACTGTCACTCGTATTGTTGGTGAGGCAGATCTTCAACGGAACACACTCCAGGCCAAGGTGAGGGTCTTAGATCCAGATCGGCGTTTGCGTCCGGACATGTTATGTCGTGCGGAGTTCTTAGGTTCCGGCGTTGAATCGTCCGGGACTGGCCCTGTAGATTCGATCTCTCCCGTTGCCGGCAGAGTCTCCGTTTTTGTGCCCGAATCTTCCCTTGTGAATCGAAAAGGTAGGGAAGCGGAGTTATGGGCGTTGGATGGTTCCGGTCAGAGGGTGGAGCGTCGGGCGGTGACCCTTGCAGCTGAATCAAGAGAGGGGTTCCTCCGTGCGATAGGTGACGTGCATCCTGGAGATCGAGTGGTGTTGAATCCAGGAGATGACTTGAAGAGCGGCGACAAGGTGAAGCCTGTTGAAAAGAGGAGGGACTCATGAGTGAGGAGCCCTTAATACGCTGCCGAGATTTAACCAAGGTCTACCGCAAGGGAAGGATGGAAGTTGCCCCTCTTGAAAAGCTGACGCTTGACGTGAAACGCGGTGAGTTTCTTGCATTGATGGGGCCATCAGGCTCAGGAAAAACCACGCTTCTGAACCTGATTTCAGGTATTGATCAACCGACTTATGGTGAACTGTGGGTGGGCGACCGCGAGATCAGTAAGATGAGACGTGGTCAGTTAACCAAGTGGCGAGCAAGCGAGTGTGGCTACATCTTTCAGTTGTATCATCTTGTGCCGATCCTTTCCGCTTACGAAAACGTGGAGCTTCCTCTTCTTCTTCAGAAGGGACTGTCGAGAAAGGCGAGGAGGAGCAAGGTAGAAGGTGCGCTTGAATTGGTGAGGCTCTCTGATCGTGCTGATCACCGCCCTTCTGAACTTTCTGGCGGACAAGAGCAACGGGTTGCCATTGCAAGGGCTTTGGTAGCTGATCCCGCGCTGCTGGTGGCTGACGAACCCACTGGAGACCTTGATCGCGAAAGTGCTGACCAAATCCTCGATCTACTAGGTGAACTGTCAGGTGTTCACCAGAAGACCATCGTCATGGTGACTCATGATGCTCGGGCTGCGGAGACCGCTGACAGGACCTTGCATTTGGAAAAAGGAAAGCTGGTCGAAAGCCGAGGGGGGGTGGGCGTATGAACAGCCTGATTCATCTTGCTGTGCTGGCGTTGAAGCAAGTGACACGGCACCGCATTCGTAGTCTTCTCACGATTGCAGGGGTGGCGGCGGGGATGTTTTTGTTTACCGCGGTAGAGACCATGCAATCTTCGCTTCGGGCCGCCACAGTAGCGGGAACAGAGGATACCACTCTTGTGGTCTATCGGGAGAACCGATTTTGTCCCTCCACCTCAAGGCTTCCGGAACATTATGAGTCAGATATCCGTCGTATCCCCGGAGTGGTTGAAGTGATCCCGATTCAGATCGTGGTGAATAATTGTGGCGCCAGTCTCGACGTGATTACCTTCAGAGGTGTCCCACCTGAAGAATTGGAGTCTTTCAACCCCGAGCTTGAGATTGTTGATGGATCCTACGCGACGTGGACGGATCGAAGCGATGGAGCTCTCTTGGGTGAAAACTTTGCAGCTCGCCGGGGTCTTAAACAAGGGGATCAGTTCGAAGCGGCCGGTGTTCGTGTCTTCGTTTCCGGTATCATCCGTTCAGCAGAGCCTCAGGACAATAATGTTGCTTATGTCCATCTTCCTTTTCTTCAGCAGTCTTCGAGGGTTGGTTTGGGAACTGTTACTCAATTTAATGTAAGAGTGGAGGATTCGACAAAACTTGATTCTGTAGCTACAGCGATTGACGCCTTGTTTAAGTCAGATCAGGCACCCACCAGCACAAAACCCGAGAAAGCTTTTTTTGCGCAGACCGCAAAGGATATGGTCGAGATGGTGGGTTTTACTCGCTGGCTTGGTTTTGGCGCAGTGGTTGCGGTCCTGTCGCTGGTTGCCAATGCATTACTTCTAGTGGTTCGGGGGAGCGTGAAGGAAAACGCGATCTTTCAGACGTTGGGATTCTCGCGCCTCGCCGTCGGAAGCGTCATGTTGTGGGAAGGAATGATCCTGGGGTTTCTCGGCGGTTTGTCAGGTTGTGCTGCGGCGGTAATCTTCTTTTCCTGGAAGCGCTTTACCCTTGGTAACGAGGGGCTCACTCTTGCGTTGAGCCCCGATCTTAATGTCACACTTGCAGGGCTTGCTATCGCGGTCGGCCTCGGATTACTCGCCTCCTTATGGCCCGCTTTGGTGGCTTCACGTAAACCAATCGTAAAATCTTTGAGGTCAGCCTGAAATGTTACCTTTTTCATACGCTGTTAGAAATCTGATCCGCGATCCCTGGAAGTTTGTCCAGAAAGTTGGTGGTGCTGCAATGGTGGTATTTCTCATCCTTTCTGCGGCCTCCTTTAATCAAGGTATGGATCGCTTGCTCCGGGCCAGCGGTTCAGAGAAGAACGTGATTCTTGTTGGGGCTGGGTCGGAAGAAAGTGTTGAACGGAGTGAAGTTCGCATTCAGTCAGAGGAACAAATCTCGTCTGGGATTCGCGGAATCGAGGTTAGACTTGATACTCCAGCTGTCAGTGGAGAGGTGCATTACATGGGGAATGTCTTCATCGATGAAAAGAAGGCCCAAGGTCTCTTGCGCGGGGTGTCTCCTACCGCCTTTGAAGTCCATCGAGAGGTTAGGATTATCGAGGGCGCTTTTCCTCGCTCTGGCGAAGTGTTGGCAGGTCGACTTGCCGGGAAGAGTCTCGGTGTCGCGGAAAACGAGTTGTCAGTTGGTGCAAAGATGGTCTTCGAAAGTCAGGAGTTCACTGTTTCTGGCATCTTTGAGGCACCGGGAACGGTTATGGAATCAGAGATCTGGATGGACCGCATTGATCTAATGACTCTTGTGCAACGCGATACCCTTTCTTGCGTTGTTATTCGCCTTGAGTCCGAGGGGGGGGTTCCTGAAGTTGATCTATTCACCAAGCAGCGACTGGACCTGGAACTCGTGGCGATTCGGGAGTCAGACTACTATGGGAAATTGGCAGAGTTCTATGGGCCAATTCGCGGAATGACTTGGCTGACTGCCGGGCTGGTTGCTGCTGGAGCCGTGTTCGGAGGTATCAATATGCTTTATGCAGCGTTTTCTTCAAGAATTCGTGAGTTAGCTACTTTGCAGACCGTCGGGTTTAGCCGTATCGCAGTTCTTGTCTCGTTGATTCAGGAAAGTCTTCTCGCTACCCTTGTGGGAACCCTGCTGGCTGCGTTTATGGCAACCGTTTTTCTTGAAGGAATTAGTGTTCCCTTTTCAACCGGAACGTTCCGTCTTTCTATGACGGCGCCCGTCGTTTTTCTGGGGCTGGGAGCTGGAATTATACTCGGCGCCATTGGCGCACTGCCTCCGGGGATACGTTGCCTGAAATCTCCTCTACCCATTGCTCTACGATCTCAATAAATCCATCCTTTTAATCTAAACAAAAATCATATTATGAAACTAATGAAGCTCCATATCTCACTTGGTTACCTCTCCGCCTTGGCTTTCCTCTTTACCTCTTGTGGTGGGGGAAAATCAGAACCTGAAGCTCCAACGGTAGGAGTCAGTTCAATCTTCGATGCGGTACTCGTGAATACGAAACCAGAAGATGCCGTTTCTGTGGTTGAAGCCAGAAAATCAGCCAGTCCCGGTGATTTGATCGCGGTGACTGGTAAAATAGCCGGTGCCATGCAGCCGTTTACCGAAAGCTTCGCAGCAGCAATCTTGGCGGATCAAGCCTTGGCAACGTGCGATCTTACGAACGACGATCAGTGCCCTACTCCATGGGATGCTTGTTGCGTAGAAATTCCAGTTATTCAGAGCATGCGGATGTTGATTCAAGTTCTCGGTGATGACGGTCGCCCAATACCAGAGGGGCTTGCCGGAGTTCGCGGTATGAAAGAGCTCGATGTGCTTGTGGTAGCTGGGACGGTCGCTGAAGGTTCCACCGCAGAGAACCTGATCGTAAACGCTACAGAGATCTACCAAATGCCCCCGGTTGCCGCTCCAGAGGCTTGATTTCAGTTTTTCGACTGTTGCGAAAAGCACCACTCGTAAACGCCCTCGGTTTTTGCGAGAGTCCAATGAATCTGATTGTGTATGTGGTCGGGAAAGCCGTCGAAGTGGGCGATTTTCCCGGCGGCGGTGAAAGCTTCGGCCACTGCTTTTGCGCCCGCCAGATCCCGCTCGCCTGAGAAAGTGAACCATAGCGAAGTCGTGACTGGTTCAACCCATGACATCTTCGCTTCTCCATCGGCGAAAAGCGCGGCGGCATAGTAGTTGGGGCGACGCTCAATGAGGGCCCCGATGCCGCGAGCACCCATGCTGTAACCGGAGAGGTAGATACGGGCGCGATCGATGGGAAGACTGTTCGAAATCGTATCGATTAGATTCTCTAGCGATTCGGCCTGCTCTCCCCAGTTGCTATCAGGCGGGCATGTGGGGACAACAATGAGGCAGGGAAAATCATCATAGAATTCTTCGGCAAGTTTCTTGGCAGCGATTTCAACCTTACCGGTCTCGACATCATCAGCTCTAGAACCAGCCCCGTGAAGATGGACAAATAGAGGTATTTCATCTTCCAGTCTCTTGAGTCTGGAGGTCCCGTATATTTGAAAGAGAATGCCAAGTTCCTCCTCCGTAACCTTTACCCATTCCCCAGTAAGTTTTTTGGCAAAGGGACCTGACTGAAAGCCGTCAGCCCGCGCTAGATTCATCAGATAACGCTCGGTATAAGCTTGGTCTTCACGAGAAAGACTATTCAGCGGTAGTATAAAAGTGCGCCCATCTTCCCGACGAACTGATACCTCTCTGGCATTGGCCGACTGCATAGTCCCATCGAAACTTCGACCGTCAGTCGATGTCCATGTCCTTGTTTCTGCGATGGAATCTAAACAGAAAAGGAATAGCAGCAGGGTTAGGTTTCTCGTGAAACGTCGTCGCATCTTCAAAAGATAAACCGCGAAAGGGCGGCGGTGAAGTCGTATTTTAGTGGTGCCGTCCGCTGGCTTTGCGGACTAACGGACGAATTCGCATGGGTTGCCGCCTCGCAGTGCTCAATTGATCCGCGCGTCTGCTTCGGCGTTCGCACTTGGTGACTGCGCTTGCGCTCCGGTCCGTGCGGTAGCAGGACGCGGTCATGGAATTATGAGAGCGGCTAGCAGTCAAAGGAGTTTGGCAAGATTCGATCGGCGCTTCTTTGGCGATGAGCGGAGTCTTTTTGATGAGCCTTTCCTCGGTGGGATTTAAGACACGAGAGTTAATAGTAGCCAGACCTCGATCAGTCCGGAAATATTTAGTTGGCTTTAGTCGATGTTTTTTCAGCACCTCGCAAAGACGGGAATGAGTCTTATATTCTTTTTTGCGGTGGGGAACGCCCGCCTTCGTTTGGAGTATTACTTCGGAACGAGGACTTCGTACCTTCGAAACTCTTGCCGATTCCCTGATTAGTCGAACGGCCTCAGCTTTGATAGTTCCGTTCGACAGCTTCTCTGCCCAGAGCGGCGACAAACAGGCGGAGGGCTTATAGCGTGATAGCTTTATCAGCGCATATTTGGGAATCGCAACTTGCTGAAGTCGTGGATTCGTCCTGAAAGCGGATTATGCAGGGGAAGGGTACTTGTCAAGAAGACTGGAGAAGCGCGTCGCAGATGAATGCGATGGAACCGAAAAGTAAAGCGAAGGATAAGCGAAAAGGCGGACTGACTATGGAGGGCAGGAGTTTGACGGGCGGATTGTATCGACCTGTCCAATATCGAGCACAAACATCGATTGTGACTTGGGTTGGACAGGGCAAGCTTTGCTCTTTCCTAGCGGGTTGATTGTTTTCGCGTCGGGTCAGAGCGATGAAGAACCTTGGTTTTATCCTTAGCAAGGAGCTGATAGCGAATCCCTGCCCAAGTGATTCTATTCTGAGCCCACGTGCTGACGAGCAGGAACTGGTGCATCAGCATCCAAACGGGAGTGAGCATATGTTCGAGCCAGCAGGTCGGAAACAATTTTTGACGAATTTCTTTTTCAGGGAAGAGCGAAAGGTAGACCTGTTGGCGAGCGAGCCCCCGAATCTGGTCGATTACGCAGGCAGCAGCAATCGGTATCCAAGCGTAAAAATAGCCATAGGCTAGCGCGGCAACGAGGCTTAGGGCTCCGAGGGCGTAAAATCCAAGAACGAAGTTAACGCCCGCGTAGAGAATCGGGCTGAAAAATTTAACCTGAGTGTATTGACGCTTCGCGAACTCGAAGAAACTCCGCCAGGTAAAATCGATAGGAGTGGGAAGAATCAGAGAGCGAATAAAAGCAATGCGGTTTCCGGCTTTACGAGCTGCTTTTGAAATTCTGAGGTCATCGTTGAGTGAACCTGAAAGAAGCTTTGGGATGTTGAGATCTTCGAATAATTCCCGGCTCATTGCCATTGATCCACCCCATAAGACGGTGAGTAACTCGGTGCCGCCTTGGGTTGCAATTGAACCATTGATGACACTGGCAAATAGATTGGGCAGAGTAGGCCGCTTCGGGACAAGCCAGCGATAAGTGGTGGCGAGTTGATGGGTTCTGAGATTTAGGGGTGCAAGTAGTTGGATAAGCCAATTTGACTTAAAAACGATATCGGCGTCGGCAAAAGCGATGAGTTTGTCTTCTGGTTTAAGTAATCGGAAGGCTGCAATTTGGTTGTGAACTTTCTGACCTTCATTTTGGGCTGGACCGGCAGAAATAAGGGTGATGCTCTTTAGCCCGCTGCAGTGCTCAGGGTGTGTCAAAGTGGGGTTCGATACGGAAAGTCCAAGGTTTTCTTGGAGCCACTCAGCAACCGGATCGTCCCATGATTCAAAGCACACGATGACGCGATAATTGAGATAGTCTTGGGCTAGAAGGGTATCGAAAAAGCGTGGAGTGGCCTGAATGTCGAATCCCTTCACTGGAACGATCACAGCTGCGGCTTGCTGGTTGCGATCGCGGTCTCTCCATTTTCGATCCTGCCAGCGGCGGGCGGCTCCAAAGCTGCTGACTCGCAGGGCCGCGAGTAGTAGCAGAACGAGCCATACGGCCCAAAAGATTAAGAAATAGGGTTCAATCATTTCTCCCGTGCAAATTGTGGCGGCGTGACTAGACTGCAAACGTAATTGTCATTGACCTTGTATGAAAGTTGTTCAGACCCAAAAACTCAAGAAGACTTATCATTTTGGAGACACCGAAGTCACCGCTTTGAAAGAGGTCTGCCTCGAGATTGAGGAAAAGGAGTTTATCGCCGTCTGGGGCCCTTCTGGTTCAGGTAAATCAACGCTCTGTAATCTGATAGGATTGCTCGATACTCCTACTTCTGGTGAAGTTCTGATTCAGGGAGCTTCAGTTACAGATCTAACTGATGCGGAGCGTAGCGATCTGAGAAACTCTTCGATAGGGTTCGTTTTTCAGAATTTTAATCTCATCCCTGTCTTGACGGCTTTGGAGAATGTCATGCTACCGCTTCAGGTCACCGGCGTCTCAGTAGCGGAAGCTCGCGAGCGAGCTGAGAGTCTGTTGCAAGAGGTAGATCTTAGTGACCGTATGGGGCACCGTCCGGTTAAGATGAGTGGGGGGCAGCAGCAGCGGGTCGCGATTGCAAGGGCCTTAGTGACTAATCCACTTCTTGTTCTTGCTGACGAGCCAACTGCTAATCTCGATACCAAGAACGCTAATTTGATCATCGATTTGATGCGACGGATAAACCGGGACTGTGGAGCTGCTTTCCTTTTTTCGACCCATGACGACAGGCTTCTTGACCGAGTGGATCGGCGGGTCCACCTCCAAGATGGAGTCGTGATCGAAGACGACCGCAGTGGTTCGGGCAGCTCTGTAGCATTGGTTTGAGAGGAACAGTTGAACCATATTTTGTATAAAAATTGCTCGATTGCTGCAATGCTCTCCTGTTTGATGGTTAGCATACAATCTGTTAGGTAATCCCGACATTGATGAGTGAATCGACTAGTGAGATCAAACCGCTGAAGCACGCTGCCGACCTTGATCTGGTAAACCGGGCCGTTAACGGGGACGAGGAGGCGGTTGCCTCGTTCCAGAAAGAATATCAACCGATGCTGGAACGGGTCATGATGTCCCGAGGCCTCGATAAAGTTCAGGCTCAAGATCTCGTAGCGGATGTTATCGCAGAGTGTTTTGGCGCGGGAAAAAAAGGGGAAACACGCCCCCTCTTAGAGAAGTTTGAGGGAAGAGCGTCTTTGTCGACTTGGATGATTCGTATTACTTGGAATCGCTGGTTGGACTTGAAACGACGCGATAAGTTTCGTGGTGATTTGCCGATTTACGAAGAAGATGAGAAAAAAGGTGTTGATCAATTTGATCGACTGGAAGGTGATTCTCTTGAGGAAGATCTGCTCGATCAAGACCTTTCGGAATTGATGGGGCGGGCCATCAAGTCAGCCTTTGATTCACTGGATCCCAGTTCCCTCTTGATGTTGAAGCTATCCTATCTTTACGGAATTAGCCAAACAGTGATCGCCCGAATGTGGCAATGTGATCAGACGAGAGTAAGCCGTTCATTGACCTCATCGAGGGAACAGATTGCTTTACAGACAATGCAGTTTATTCGAGAGGCAGATGCTGATCTTGAGCTAGAGTGGGAAGATTTCCAAAAGCTCTGTGCAGCGGGGTTGGATTTGTAATAAGTAATCCTCCAACGCTATTTAGAAAAAAATCCGTGCTAAATACAAACTGCATCTTGCTCCTCGGCCACGGCATCTCGAAGCTACTACAACTGCGGCGAAGATGTAACTGATCGCAGCGAATGAGGAGATTACCGCTGGTTTTTCAGGACAATTGACGAAATGTAATTGGAGGGAAAAGCTATAAAAACCTGAACGAGACCACCTCGGGTTGGATGTGGATTTAGTCGCCTGAAAAGAAGAAATTAGACAACAACCCACTAGAATTTAGTGAAGATAGCTGAGAAAGAAGTAAGCTGGAAGCGTGAGTGTTCGTTCACAGACTGAATCATCGAGTGTCGTTGAGATTTCTGTTCCTGGTGAGTCTGCCGGAGAACGCCTCGATCGTTTTCTTCCAGAGGCGTTGAAGGGTCGGGGGGTGGCTACGTCCCGGGCGCTAGTTCAGTCCTGGATCAAGAATGCTGCAGTTTTAGTCGATGGTAAACAAGTTAAGCCGAGGCATGCATTGGTCGAAGGCGAACTAATACAGACAACGATCTCTCAAGTGAGCCGCAGCGAGATTGAGGGCGAGGCAATAGATATCGAGATTATCTTTGAAGATGAAGACATCGTGGTGGTGAATAAGGCGCATGGCCTTGTCGTTCATCCCGCATCCGGAAATCTTGACGGGACCCTCGTGAACGCACTGATGCATCACTGTAAAGGGCAGTTGTGCAGAATGGCGGGCGATGATCGCCCTGGCATTGTGCATCGCCTTGATAAGGATACGTCAGGCTGTCTTGTGGCGGCAAAAAACGAGAGTGCTTACCATTCGCTCGTCGCGCAGTTTTCAGGTAGAGAAACAGATAAGATTTACCGAGCAGTTGTTAGTGGGGTGCCTGCGAGTGAGGGCGGAACATTCATCACTCAAATCGGAAGGCATCCTGTGAATCGTAAGAAGATGGCAGTGCTGAAGCCACCAGCGGGAAAAGAGGCTATTACTGATTTTCGGGTCTTACGCTCGGATTCGACGGCTAAGTGGGCTTCGGTTGAATGTATAATTCATACAGGCAGGACACATCAAATTCGTGTTCACCTCAAAGAGTGCCTTCACTGCCCAATCCTAGGGGACCCCGTATACGGACAGCCAAGGCGACAGAAAGTCCAAGTTAATCGAATGATGCTGCATGCGTCCCAGTTATCGCTTACCCATCCCGGGACAAGCGATAGAATGACATTTAGTGCCCCTCTTCCTGATGAATTTTTAGCTTTCGAATGAGCCATTCAGCTCGTGGTATGCATGTTTAAATCACTAGGGGTAGCCACACGAAAAGTAGCCAAATTGGTGCATTTAAGCAAACGTAGATAGTATCGACGTTGCTGATTTGGTTGAGGCAAAAAAGACCTCGAGTACAATCTCCAAGGAGGGCTAGAACGTAGGCGAAGAGACTGAGATTTTTCTTAATCTCACCTCAGCAGTGCGGTTCACTGATGTAGAGGCGAACGAGCTAGGTTTATTTTGAAGTCGAGAGCAATACCTAGTATTTTACTGTCTCGAATTAGAAGTGAAATGCACAACTATGGTAAAGCCCGATGTCGATGTTAGGCGATATGAAATTGTGGCTGGGAAAAGTCGCAGACGATTTTCCGAAGTTATATTGAGTTGACTGCCAACTGCGCATGGCAGCGCAAGAATAAAGCGAAGATGCTTTAGGACTGAGGAACTAGAATGACTGCGTGGGAAATGACTGGCTACGAAATTTTAGATTTGATAGTATTTCCAAATTTTAGAAGGGTGCAGTAGTTTAAGACATTGGTTGGCCGACTGTATGGATTTTAGGGCGGTGTCCCTTTCGGTAAATTATGAATTCGGAAATAAAGGAATCGTCGGGTTTAAGAACCCTTCTCTATGTTATTTTTGTGACGACTCTACCATTGTTTTTGACACAGTGCAGGACAGTGGGCGGATCCTATCAGGATATTGAGTATGATCCGAACACGTTAAAAACTCCAGATGGACATGGGATGGTCAGGAAGGACTATCCCTTCGATGATGCGGGGGGATACCGGAAGGATTGGGTGAGGAGTAAAGACAAGAGCAGAGCACGCTCTTCTTACGTGCTTCCGGATCCTGAGCCAGCAGACGCCTTGGCAGCTTCACAAACGTCTGTGGCTCCTCGTTCGCACGTGTCGGTGCCACCGCCGGTCGCAATTCAGCCTGCCGCCCCAGTCGCTCCACCCTACCCCAGAGAGGGAGTCAGAACTGCAGCAGCAGATGCGCCGCCAACAACTGCGATGAGTACCTCGACCTACCACAAGGTTCAGTCTGGCGATACGCTCTACTCGATCGCACGGCGCTACAACACGTCCGTCAACCAACTGAAACAGGTGAACGGCCTTACCGGCGACGTAATTCGTGTGGGGCAGAGTTTGCGATTGCCTTAACCTTACCCTTTAAACATAATAACAGATTGTGATGTTGTCAGGAGGGGCGTCTTCTTTTGCTTCGCGGAAGCTGACGTTTTTCTGCAAAGAATTGAGATTCACTTTGGTATCAGTCCCTCCAGTGATAATCGATAAGCGATTGGTAGTGCAGAGACGGTGTCGGCCTAGGACGAGGGGTAAATTAGGCGGTGAGCATCCGACGCTTCGTTAAAGTCGCTGCAAGAGTATCGAATATTTAATCCTCTTTCTATTTGTTGGTGCGAGTCTCGGCGGCTTTCCTCGCAGCTAGTTTTTTCTGCAGGTCGGGCCAGAAGTCTTCTCCCGCGATGTAGCCAACACAATTCCCAGTACCACAATAGCAGGGGTGTTCTTCGTAGTTTTCCAAGTCGAAACCATAGTTAAAGAACAGCTCTTCTCCTTTCTGTATCTTTCGAAGAGCGGCGATCCAAATTTGATCCTCTTGTATGAAGGCTTCGCAATTAGGTTCGCAGCTATGGTTGATCAGCCGAGCCGAATTTCTGGGAACGTTTCCGTCGATGTCCCATTCGTCATTCAGTGTGAAAATGTAGACGGCTGCGTCTCCGGTGTCCTTGGCGTGGTCGATTTGAGCCCAACCCCGCTCGTTAGCCTCATCTTTACTGATACGATCTCCCTTATATTCGATGATATTGGTCTGCGCCGGGATTTTTCGGGTAGCGAATAGACCCCGACCATGGATCCCGGAGCTTCTCACTGAACACCACTTGGAATCGCAGCGTTCACCTGGGAGAAGGGCGTCTTTCTTATTGCGGCTCATTTTCGGATGTCACCTGCGGGCCAGTCGAAAGAGATTTCAGCGTAGTTGGAATTGAGGCCTGGCCAGCCCGCGGGATGATAGATGACTCCTTCCAATGTTTCGGGACTGTCAGGCGCGAAGTCGGAGCGGGCGAGAGACAAGGAAATTTGAGAACCATTTAGATTTGTCAGGGTAGCTTTCTGCAATATGTCGGAATTGACCTGAAGGTCATAACAAAAGAAGTAGATGTTGTCGACGTTCTTGCCTTTTAGATTAGGAACCATAACTTTCAACTCGAAAGTATCACGTGTCACGAGTTCGGCCGAGGTTGTCCAGTTATCCGGGGATTTTGGAGGAACAGTATCGAGCGTTTTTTGAAAGAGAAGTCTGCGCTCTTCGATTCGGTGAGCTGGTGTTCCAGATGAATTGACCGGCAGGATAAGTTCCAAATCGGCGAAACCAGGGTGACAAGTAATGCCGCAGCACATCCACGTTGCTTTCGCACTTAGCCTTACCAATTCGGATTCAATTTTTTCAGGCGTGTCAATTTCGACGAGAAGGCATATCTCTCCATTGTAGCCGTGCGCATTGATTCCGACCATATCGACTCGCTCAGGAGCAGGCCAGATGATGTCTCCCGCGCTAAATCCAATCGGCAGTTGCCATTTAAGGTCGGTAGCCACTCCTACGATTCCGGGACCTTTCCAATACGTGTGGTAGCCCTCTTTCGGCTTTAGAAGAAGCCCCACTAGGAATGGGTCTCCCGGATTAATTGCTGTCACATCAGTGATCAGTTGCACTGTCAGCTGGTCGCTCTCAAAGAGTCCAGATTCGCTCGAGGCAACGGTTCCGAGGTTCAGTAAGAAGGCAAATCCTGCAGCCAGTGTCTGTGGGGTCCTAAGCACAATAATGTACTCTGTGCAAACAGCGCACGGCTCTCAACCTGTTTTTTCGACTCTTTTTAGATATCAGCCGCCAACACCAGCCTGCTTGAGTCCTTTCGCCTCTTTGGCTTTGGAGAAAGTGACACCGACTGTTTTAGAAACACCAAACTCTTCCATGGAAACACCATACATCACATCAGCTCGTGACATGGTTCGTTTCGAGTGGGTGACGATGACGAACTGGCTTCCTCCAATAAATCGGTCGAGGACTCTTATGAAGCGCGAGATGTTGGCTTCATCCAGCGGTGCATCCAACTCGTCCAAGACGCAAAATGGAGAGGGTTTGACCATGTAGATGCCGAAGAGAAGGGCGACAGCTGTCATGGAGCGTTCGCCACCAGAGAGCAGGCTGATCGACTGAAGTTTCTTACCGGGTGGCTTCGCTATGATATCGATTCCAGATTCCAGAGGGTCGCCATCGTCCATGAGAAGGAGATCAGCTTTGGACTTGTCTCCAAAAAGCTCTTTGAACATATCTCGGAAATTTTTTCGAATGGCTTCAAATGTTTCAGAAAACATCTTTCGTGTGTCCCGGTTGATCCGCGCAATCATCCTCAGCAGTTCCTCTTTGGAATTTTCGAGGTCCTCAAGCTGTTGGACGTTGAACTTGTAGTGCTCCTCGAGTTCATCGAATTCTTCAATTGCATCGATATTGACTGGGCCCATGGAATCGAGCTTGGTTCGCAGCTGAGTCACCATTTCTTCCACAAGATCCCAGTTTGGCTCTCCTGGATCCTCTATCTGCAGATCGGCTTCTTCTTCGGCCACGTTACTTCCCTCTAAAAATGTTTCCGCGGTATCATGGGCATTCCCTTCGGTGGTCTCTAACGTAGTGAGGTTGAGACCTCGCGAGTTTTTGACCCGTTCGTCAATAACGTTTAGAAGTGCATGACTATCAGGCTCAAAAAGCTCGAGTTCGGTCCTGTAACGGTCGCGGCAGTTTCTCTCAATATTTTCAAGATTGATATCGATCTGGGCGGTTTTTACTTCCTCGTTACCCCGTTGCTCAGCGACTTGTTGAACGTCTCGGCGCTTTTGAGTGAGTTCTTTTTCTCCCTCTTCGATACGGGCGGCGTAGCTGTTCTTTTCAACTAAGATTTTCACTTGTTCTTCCTTCGAAGATTCAGTGTCGGTCTGCCAGGTTTCGATTTTCCCCCGAAGATCCTCCGTCTCAAGATTGGATTGTTCGATGCGGTTTCGGAAGGAGGATGTCTCCTCGTTGCGGCGCTCGATTAACTCATTCAGCTCGTTTAGCCTCGCGGTCATTGGAGCACGTTGTTCTTCAAGGTTCTGACGGGTGCCCTGTTCCACCGCTAGCGAAGTTCTTGCGCCCGTGACCTGTTCGGTGAGCTCTTCTTCACGAATACGTGCTTCCTCGAGAAGTTTTGAAGCCTGTTCTGCCTCCTTGGCTAATCGATCGATGCGGCCGTTCGCTTCTTCGCATTCATCAATGTTTCCATTGAGTTTTATGCCGATTTTATTTCGGCGCTCGTCGACTTCTTTCCGTTCCCAGTCAAGGCTTTCAATTTTATTGTGCAGTTGGTTAAGATCACGCTCGATTAAGGCCAGCTTACCTTCGAGAGTGGAGGTCGCGATCCGGCGCTGCTGAAGGCGTTCACGAGCCTGAGAGAGGAGATCTTCAAATTTGTCAACTCGTTCTATAAGGTCGTCTCGACGATCTTGGCGCGTTTCAATTTCGGTGGCAAGTGATTGTTCCACACGCCTGAGCTCCCTGATTTCGGTCTGCATTTTTAGGACTGAGACGGACTCGTCGCCTGTTTGACCACCATGGATAATTCCCTCCATTGTGATAAACTCACCATCAAGGGTGGCGATGGCCGTATCAGAGTGCTCTTCCCGGAGTTGAAGCGCAGTGTTGAGATCCTGTGCGATGAGCACGTTCGATAGGAGTTGAGCAATTAGTGGCCTAACGTCCGTGGACGCAGAAACCTTATCCAATGCCCAGCCGATAGCCCCTAGGGGTGACTGACCCTGTTTGGGCAGGGAACCTTTCTTCAGGTGACCTTCTGCGATAAGAGAGGCTTGTCCGAGCCTTCCTTTACGGAGCTTGGAGACAACTTTCTCTGCCACTTCGACATCGGAAACGACGACCGCCTGCAGGCGTCGCCCGAGAGCGGCCTCAATCGCTTCAGCATACTCCGTATCGACTTGGATATGATTGGAGAGAGGGCTGCTAACTCTGGAATTGAAATAGCTGGGATCGTCAAGCCCTTTGAGAACCTCTTGTGTTCCTTTCTCAAACCCTTCCCCACGAGCAATCAGCTGTTCTAGCACCTCAAGGCGTGACTTCTTTTCGGCATGAAGTTTGTGCAAGCTTCCAAGGTCGTTCTGCATGTCACTGGCAGCCCGCTTAGCTTGATGATACTTCTGCTCCATCGCCGCGAGGTTTTCCTCATAGTCTTCAATTGAAGACTGGTGTTCGCTGATGCGCTGTTTGAGCTGACTGGAGTCTTCGTTGCGAGAACCTTGATTTTCGTGGAGTCGCGAAATTTCGTCAGTTAGTTGCTTTGATCGGAGCTGGTCAGATTCGATCTGGCGCTGATTTGTTTCAATTCCAGCCCCCAAACTAGCAATTTTACTTTTCAACTGACTACGCTCCTCTTCGAGATCCCGAAGTTTTTGATTCAGTTCCTCACGCGCATTCCGCGCGTCCTGCATGGCCGCTTCTTGTTCTTCTACCTTGCGCTGTTCTGATTCAATACGTTCTTCGATGGTGCGGAGCTGGCGGTTGGCTCCTTCAATATCTGTTTCCTGCTTTTCGCTTTTTTCGGAAGCCTCTTTGACGTCGCGTTCATTTTTTTCTATGAGAACGCTTAGTTCATGAGTTCGTTCCCCATTGAATTCAATGCGATTGGTGGCGTTGGAGATTTCATTTTCTAGGCCGGCCAACACGCCCTGAAGCTCGCTGAGCCTTGACTCGATTTCCTGATATTCAACTCTTGCTGCTGCCATCTTAGCCTGACGCTTTTCGATAGCGTCTTCTAACTCGTCCTGCTGCAAGCGTAGATTCCTGACCGATGTGTTTAGCTCTGATTTTTCCGCCCTGATTTCGCGCCACTGCTTATGGCTGAAATGCAGTTCGAGGGTTTTGACGTCGTGGAAGAATGTCTGGAAACGTTTGGCCTTGGATGCCTGTCGGGAGAGTGACCGAATTTGGCGCTCATTTTCGGCAATGACATCACGAATACGGACGAGATTCGCCTCGGTATAATCGAGCTTACGAAGTGCTTCTTTCTTCTGAGTTTTATATTTGGTAATGCCGGCTGCTTCTTCGAAAACGGCTCTCCGATCCTCTGGCTTGGAACTTAGGAGCATATCGATTTTGCCTTGCTCCATGATAGAATAACTCGAGCGCCCAATACCCGTATCCATCAACAGTCCGTGGATATCTTTTAATCGACACGGTTGCTTATTGATGAGGTACTCGCCTTTGCCGTCCCGAAAGACGCGGCGACCGAGAGAAACTTCATCATACTCTGTATCTAGAACGCCTGAACAGCCCGACAGGGTCAAGGTGACTTCCGCCATGCCCAAGGGAGTTCTTCGGTCTGTACCGTTAAAAATGACGTCCGCCATTTCGCCTCCGCGCAATGCTTTTGCGGATGTTTCGCCGAGCACCCAACGCATTGCATCAACAATATTCGATTTGCCGCATCCGTTGGGTCCCACAATACCGGTGACACCTTCGTGGAATTCTAATTTGGTTTTGTCTGCAAAGGATTTGAATCCGTGAATCTCAAGGGACTTCAGGCGCATGTAGGGCAGGGTGTTTTGAAGGATAGTGCTGCAATTATCAAACCTAAGAAGTTAATTCTCAAGAATGATAAATCGATCTTTATAATGAAGGGCTGCAACGGGGTGTCGAGTGAAAAATCAAGCATGGCTGAATTTTTCTGCTATTTATCAAAATTCCGCGAAAGTTTTGAGTCCGAAAGCGACTTAAGCACCCAAATCACAAAGGATTTTTAAAATTAAGTCGCAAAAATAGCGGGATTTCTCACATTTTGGTTGCTTCGTCCAGTTTGGGTGGTAAGCTAGGGTTTGGAGATGGATTAACGCCATCCCTGTAGGCTTTGTGAGGATATTTTGATCCTAGCCATCAAACTCATTGAAGCTGCGAAAATTTGTGCGGAACGGGGCGGCCCGGTGCATCGGATGAGAGTCTGGGTATCGGGCCGTTTTGCGTTGCAAAATCTGCCTTGAACGCGCTTTTTTACCGCGGGGAGTCGCTACGGTTTTCTGAAAAAGTAAATGCGGCACTGGCTTAATAGTAATACCGCTTTATTACCCCTAGATACATAACATCGCCATTGGGGATACTTTCCCTCTCGATGGTAGATTCAGTGTTCAAAGCCCTCAATATAAAAACAAAATTAACCATAAATAGAATAAGTCAGTTTATTTAGTCCGTCTTGCAGACTTATCTTGTTTGGAAAAAAGAAACCTCTATTTTGCATAAGTATGGGGGACTGTGCGTCCTTCTTGGGAGTAAAAAGATTATTTCCTTTGTTATGAAAATGAATGACGAATTCGCAGTGCTAGCCCAATTCCTTGAAACTCTAGGGCCAGAAGTCTCTGGCCACGCTTCTTCGCCTCTCACGGAAGAACAGGCAGTGCTGCTAAGCAAGTTTGCCGAGGGTGGGTTGAGTGACGACGAGCGTGACGCCCTGCTCCCAAAGATACTCGGCAATGAAAAGGCTCTTCATGAGTTAGTGAAGCTCCTCCAGTCTCAGGCCTGAAGACGCGGAAAACCGGATGACAGGAACGTGCGCGAAACTACTTCGAAAGCCTGAGCTTGCCAAGCTGGGTGTTGATCTGGAGGAGCACCTTGAAAACTGGATCAAGTCTAGTTCTGCTGCCGACCTCTTTAGAGTGTTCGATGATGGTTGCATGGCACTGCTGCGTGAAGCATTTCTGAAAATCGGAGGTTGCGAAGGTACTGTTTGGTTAGTCGATGAAGAAGAATTAAATTTGGTCGCCGTCTACAATTCAGGAAACGATGCCAGCACCTTGGTTGGTTTTGAACAACCCGTTGGCAGCGGGATTATTTCGATGGTTTTCGCTCAGCAGCAGCCATACTGCGAAAATGATATTGGGACTAGTCACGGTCACGACGACACGTTGGATAAAAAAATATCGAAACACACAACCGCTATGATTGCGGTTCCGTTCTACTTTGCGCGCGGCATCCGTGGTGTTGTCTCGTGTGTGCAGTTGCAGGAGATAGATACGGTGAACGCCAAGCAGGGGTTCAGTTCAAACGACGTTACAGAGCTGGTCAAGGTGACTAATCTGGCGGAGAGGCTCATCAACGAAACATTGCAATCGCTCGCCCTTGGAATTAACGATGCTGGATAAGGCGTTGGAGTGTTGGCCCGATCTTCAGAAGGCTAGCCAAGCTCTGAAGACGGGAAATGGAGCGGGCGTCAAGGTTGCGATTATTGATTCCGGAGTGGATCTGTCGCACTCAGGCTTGAACGGGTTGAGACTCGTGGACGACATCGCGGTGTCCTGCGATGGGGTAAACATAAAGATCGAAGAAAATACCGGGGACGATCTTTATGGACACGGTACCGCAGTAACGAGTCTGCTCCTCAAAGAAGCGACCGGAGTTCAGGTGGGAAGTTTCAGGGCACTCGATAGTCGGAATCACGCGCGTAATTTCGTGATCGCAGAATGTGTCAACCAGGCTATTGCGAGGGGATACCAAGTAATCAACTGCAGCTTTGGTTGTCGCGGACAGGCGCGCTTTGTCATGGATTACAAGGAGTGGATCGATCAGGCTTACCTGAAGGGGGTGCAGGTGGTAGCGGCTTGCAGTAACGTGGATTCTGGAATTCGTGAGTGGCCCGCCTACTTTCCTAGTGTCTTCAGTGTGAAAGGGATCGACTGTGAAGAAGGCGATTTCTTTTCGAGGACCGGGGAAATGGTCTCCTTCATGGCGAAAGGAGAGCGAGTGACAGTACCCTGGCTTGGGGGGGGGACCAAAGTTGAAACGGGTAGTAGCTATGCTGCGCCGGTGATCGCCGGCAAGCTTGCGAAACTGATATCAGCGTTTCCAAAAATTGAGCCCGGTCTACTCAAGCCCATGCTACAGAAGCTAGCCAAGCAGGCCTGACCTGTTAATAAAACATGAAGTTTCCGGTAGACTAGATTATAAACAGTACTATAATTTTTGTAAGTTTAACAATCCGCACTCAGTGAGCACTGTACTACCCGGTAACCTTGGTGAAGTTCTTCCGCTTCGTTTTCGAGTGCGATCGGAGTTCCGTTTCGAGGTGACTGGTGATCACGTCGTTGCCGAGCGGTTGCCTGATAAGCAACGATTTTCGCTAAGCCTCTGGCAGCTGGAAATGTTGAAGCGTTTTGACGGTATTCGCACCTTTGAGCAGGCTTCGCGCGAAGTATATCGCTTTTTCCCTCGCAAATTTACCACACTGGATTTGTGGAACTTTTATCGGTGGCTTGATCATGAAAATCTCGTCGTCTGCGCGCACGAGTCGATCTTTGAACTCGTCGACGACGATTCAGAGGAAGGTTTGGACGTTTCGCAGGTGGGGACTCGGGGCAAGAAGGATAGCCCTTCGAGTATGAATATTGAGTTTAACGAATGGCAGTTTCAGGCATTAAAGATCTCCGCTGCCGTGATCTTTTGCCTTTGTGTCTTTCGAATCGTCTACGTTGCTGCACCGCTTTTTGAGCCACCGGTTGACCTCAGTTTTTATGGACACGAGGGCACTTTTACAAAAGTCATGCCAGCGAATAAAAAGGCTCGTAGAGAACAGAAGTTACCTGAGACAACCATTGAAAAGTTGGAGTTGGCGGTTCTGGCAAAAGGGCTTCAGGAGGTCCGTCCTGCAGGGCCAGAGCTTGGCCTAAAGCCCAAAGCGCTATCTGTGCCCGATCGTCAGGAGTTGATGTCTAAAATCGACGAATTGCGTCGCCAGCTTGCCGAGTGTCAGGTTCGTCGTAATGAATTTTACATTCAGAACCATGCCGCTGGTTATCACCGCGAGGTCACAAAGATGACCGATTTATTGCGTCAGATCAACGAAATCGAATCCCGGCTCTGATCAAGTGGTTACAGTGAGACTTTCTCTTACCATCGAGATAGGGATGTCACTGCGTTTGCGATAGCGGAAAACGCTGACGTAATCGTAGCCGGCCTTCTCTAGAAGATTGAGTGCCGCGGAAAAATTTTCTCCCACTCTTCCCGGAGTATGAGAATCCGAACCGATAACGATAGGAATATCCCGCTGAGCCATCAAGGAAAGCATCTGAGGTCCAGGATTCATCTCTGGAAAAGCTTTGTTCACTCCTGAAGTATTTATCTCCATCGCCACACCGGTAAAAGCGATTCGATCGAGAGCTTTTTCGACCTGTGGCTGGACTTTGCTGAAATCCCATTCGTCAGGGCTAGCGTTTTTCACGAGATCAGGATGGGCCAGACTGTCAAAAAGCCCGGTTTCCGCCGATTCAGCGAGGTGTTCAAAATACTGGTTTCTGAAACTTTCGGGGTCACCACGCCAAAAAGTGTCGAGGTATTCCGGCAGGTGCCAGTGAACAGACCCCAGAATATAATGAAAGTCCGCGGAATCATGTAACTCACCAAGCCATTCCTCCATACCAGGAAAAAAATCGCTCTCCATGCCGAGGCGAACCTCAAAATCGTCCGGGGCCTGATATTCAGCTTCAGCAACGAGGTTGATGTATTCGTTAAACTGCTCTTTAGCCATCCTGACCCGATGAGAAAACCCGTTTGGCATCGGGCTGTGGCAGGTAAAAATGATGCCCGCGAGTCCTTGCTCGATTCCGCGCTCCATATATTCGACGGGATGCCCCTCAGCGTGTTTGCACAATGGAGTGTGCATGTGGCTGTCGAAAAATATCGGCTTGGTTTGTTCCATTAGGTGGGGTCCAAAACGTGCCTTAACTTTGAGACAACCCAACCGCTTTTTCTAGGATTCTGACTCTGCGCGTAACATTGCTTCGACGTTCTCATGAAGATGCCGCGGATTTACCGTGCCGGTGATGATAGAGGTTGAGGCCGGTTGTTCGAAAATGAATCGGAAGGAGGTTTCGACCGAATCTTCAGTGGATTCTTTATCGAACCAGCCGCTCCCAAGAGCTTTTTTAACAAAAACAGAGGTTCCGGATTCTTCGGCTGCTTCAAGGATTGACTCCTCTGCTGTATGCCACGGATTGTAGGTAACCATGACTGAGTCGAGACCAAGCTCTATCGCTCGTAAGCCACCCTGCACGGTTTTTGTCGATATACCGGTCGAGAGAATTTTGCCCTCATCTTTGAGGGCAAAAAGAGCATCTACCGCTCCGGATTCGTTCAGAATTTGAAGGTCGTTGCCGTCTGAGTGAAGCAGCAGTGACTCAATCCTGTCTGTATTCAGACGCAAGAGGGTTCGATCGACACTCTTCGTGATTCCTTCGGGTGAAAAATCAAAAAATGACCTGCCATCGAGGAATTCTTCACCGGCTTTGGACATGATAACCCAGTGGTCGCGTCGGGAGCCGAGAAGTCGCCCCAGCCGTTCTTCGGAGATTCCGTAAGCAGGTGCCGTATCCAGAAGATTAATGCCTAGTTCCTGCGCGAGATCGAGTAATGTACAAATCTCCTTATCGGAGGGTAGTTCAAAGGGCTTGGGATATTTGACCTGCTGGTTACGGCCAAACTTTACCGTCCCGAGGCCCAGACTGCTGACCATGATATCGGTCGTGTGGATGGGGCGTTGGTTCATGGTAGGTCCCACGGAGGTGTTCCGAATTTGGGTCGGGGGAGAGACAGATCGATTGGATTAACAGTGCTGTCAGCCGAAGTTTGGCTAAGAATCTGTTCTGCGAGATTCGGAGCGAGGGCTAGCTTCGTAGGCCAGGCAATAAAGGTGTTTCCTCTCTTTTCGCAGAAAGCACCCGGTGGTCGATCACCAGTGTTGGTTAGGGGCTCGGCTCGTTGAGCGCGGCAGGTGAACCATTCGGCTTCACTGAGGTCGTACCAGGGCATCAATTTTTTAAAAAGTGACTTTCCGGCTTGAATCTGCTCAGTAGCGCTGCGGGCAACTCCCCGTTGTTCCGCGATCTCCCCTCCGATATACCAGAGCTTTCGACCGGCTCGATCTGTGTGTGTCGTCGACACGAGTGGGGGCTTTGAGCCGTTTCCGACACACACGGAGTAGAAGTCTGGTAGATTGTCATCGCGAATGATGAGCTGATGAAGAGGGCGAATCTGCATCTGCGGTTTACTCCATCGGAGAGCCTCTAGAAGCGGGCCGTTTCCTGCACCGGCAGCCAGAACAAAATGATTTGCGGTCAATCGAGTTATTGAATGGTCGAGATTAGTCAGGACGATTCCTGAAATCTGATTTCCCTCGAATTCTAGCCTCGAATTTTTGTCCCACTCGACCTGCCACGTTTCGTTAGTCACGCCATCTGCCAGTGCACGTATCATTGAAACTGGATCCACAACGGGTTCGTCGATGCGAAATAACTGGCCCTTGTATTCGGGGAAGTTGAATACGGCGGGATAGTCTTCACGCTTAATTATTGAGCAACGCCCTCGGACGGCCTTGCTGCCGAAAAAGCTGACGATTTGGCTGACGACGCTGGGCAGACTCCAGAGAATTTGATGGTCACAAAGGAGTTCGGCTTTACTCAGATCTACGCCCCCCCTCCCATCCAGAGCATCGAGCCAGCGCGTCGGCATATGAGCCAGTTCTTGTGATGCTTCGTTCAGCTTACCTCCGACGGCATACTTGAGACCCCCGTGGATGACTCCTTGGGCAGCTAATGACTGGCCATCACCCAAAGGCCCGCTAGTCAGGACGCAGACCGACTGCCCAGCCTTCTTCAGCACGTTGGCTGTCCAAAGGGCTGCAACGCCACCGCCAATAATGATGGTGTCAGCGTGCTGTTGTTGAGAGTTGCTCAAGGTAATTCCAGTCCGAAGAACTCTGCAGGGTTTTGAAAGCAGATTCGACGAACCATATCTCCGACCAGTTCCATGTCGCGAGGAATTTCGCCATTTTCAACATCCTTGCCAATCACGTTGCAAAGGATCCTTCGGAAGTATTCATGCCTCGTGAAGGAGAGAAAACTTCGTGAGTCGGTTAGCATTCCATTGAAACGAGAAAGTAGGCTGTTGTTGGAAAATGCATTAATTTGCCACTCCATTCCTTCCTTGGTATCAAGGAACCACCAAGCTGTTCCAAGCTGGAGGCGGCAAGGAGGCTCTCCGGGCTTCGCTTGCTGAAAATTTCCCATCATTCCGGCGAGGGAGTAATTATCTTTGGGGTTGAGATTGTAGAGCATGATCTTCGGCAAATGATTCCGCTTATCGAGGTTGCTGAGGTAGTTTCCGACTGTTGCAACGTGGTTCAGATCTGCCATGGAATCGCACCCAATGTCGCGGCCAAGGGTTTTGAAAAGACGCTCATTGTTGTTCCGCTCGCAACCGATGTGAAGCTGCTTGGTCCAGCCACGCGAGGCGTCGAGTTCACCGAAAAAAAGCATCAGGTAAGAGCCGAAGGCCTCAGTTTCAGCTTCGTCAGCATTCTTTCCTCTACGGACTTTGTTGAAAATGGTTTCGGCTTGATCTTGCGAACAATCGCCTTCAAACAAGTGATGCAGTCCATGGTCTGAAAGTCTTCCTCCTTTTTCATGGAAAAAGTCGTGGCGGGCTCGAATGGCATCGCAGAAGCCGGCGAGAGAGGAGCAGTCTACACCGCTAACGTCACTGAGTTTGTCGGCGTAGCTGTTGAAATGATTAGCATCGTCAACCCATAGAGCGGCATCGGGACGAAAGGTAGGATATACTCGCGTGTTGATGTTGGGATCTTTGGCGATGGCCTCGTGATGTTCTAGGGAATGGAGGGGATCATCTGTGGTGCAAAGGGCGCGTACTTGACTCATTTCGAGAAGACCGCGACACGAGTAGTTTGGTTCCGATAGTCGCGCATTGCCTTTTTCCCAAACCTCGTCTGCGGTTGCAGGTGAGAAAAGCCCGTTGAAATCGAAGTAGCGACTAAGTTCGAGATGAGTCCAGTGATAGAGCGCATTGCGAAGGGTATGCGGCACGGTCTCGGCCCACGCGTCGAATTTTTCGCGAGGGGAGACGTCGCCGGTGATACGCTCTTCCGAAATGCCGTTAGCTCGCATGGCACGCCACTTGTAGTGGTCTCCGGCCAACCAGATATCGAATAGGTTTTCGAACCGGCGGTCGTCTGCGATTTCATCAGGCGGCAGGTGGTTGTGGAAATCGAGGATAGGCTCGTCCTTGGCGAAGTGATGGTAAAGTTCCTTCGCGGCGAGGGACTGCAGCATGAAGTCGTCGTGGATAAAAGGCGAAGACATATGGAAATTGACGCTAACCTGCAAAAAATATCAAGTGCTGCAGTGCGCAATGTGGTTGCGCAGAATTGCACTTCCGGGCGCCCCAATTTGATAGCCTACCAGAAAAGCAGGGCGCAAATAACGAGCAGCATACCGTAGACGGCTCCAGCGAGAGCGCCGACTTTGAGACGGACGTCTTCTTTTAGTAGCCAGTTTATTTGGTCACGCAAGAGGTAGGGCATGCCGATCCAGAACATCCCTTTGAGGGCGCCGGCGTAGGCCAGAGCCACCAGCAGGAGGCGCGTCTTTGGCTCCTCAAGAAAAGCAGCGTCCAGCAGAGGTGCTGCGACGAGAATAAGGAAGAATCCGAGGGCGCGCACTGCGAGAAACTCTCTAACCAGGGCGATAACTCCGATACAGACACCGGCAATGACAACCTGAACGACACGCTCGATCTTATAGAATTCCCCGAGGTCCATGCAGGACCAAATGACAAATCCCCAGGCGAAGCAAAAAATGACAAGGGGGATGCCAATTTTTTCATTTCTGGGGAAACTTTTCAGGTGAGGTTTGACAACCTCAGGCTTGACCAAGGCGAACACGTGCGAGGCTACCAGCCAGAGACCTATGACTAGCCCCACTGGCTTGAGAGGAAGGCCGGGGCTGTAAAGAAAATCGTAGATTGCCTGCATGGATTGGGGTCGGACAAGGCTCGCGGTAAATCTGATTATTTCAACACCAGATCACCGTAGAGGGTATAGCCGGTGCTCTCAGTGATCTCCACGTCGAGGAGTTCGCCTGCCAGTCGGGGAGCGTCACCGTCGAAAATCACGATTCGGTTGGTTTCAGTGCGCCCGGAAAGGCGCTCCTTGTTGTATCGGCTCGGTCCCTCGCAGAGAATTTGCTGGGTTGTGCCGACATGTTCGCTGTTTTTCCGCTCTACGATTTCGTTGACTAATTTGAGCAGATCTTGATTTCGTTCTTCTTTCACATGCTCGGGTAACTGCTCATCCATTTCAGCAGCAGGAGTGTCCTTGCGTTTGGAATATCGAAAGATGTATGCCTGATCGAATTGAACGTGTTCGACGGCTTTCTTTGTTTCGAGGTAGTCTTCCTCTGTTTCCCCAGGGAATCCCACGATGATATCCGTCGAAATGGCAATATTTGGGCGTGCTTGCTTCATTCGGTCACAGATGTCGATGAAGCGCTGGGCCTTGTAGGGGCGATGCATCCTCTTGAGAATGCGGTCAGATCCTGACTGCATTGGGAAGTGTACGTGGTCGACCAACTTTGGAAGGTAGGTGAAGGCTTCAATGACGTCTTCTTTGTAGCCGATCGGGTGAGGAGACGTAAAACGGATCCGTTTTATATCATCGATCTCGTGCACTGCTTCAAGTAACTGAACGAAGGGACTTTTTCCGTCGACCTTGGGGAACTCATGTCGTCCGTAAAGATTCACGATTTGTCCGAGCAGAGTGACCTCGCGAACGCCGTGTTCGGTGAGGCGTTTGCATTCCTCAACAATGTCAAAGATTGGTCGGGCGCGTTCACCACCGCGAGTGTAAGGAACAATGCAGAAGGTGCACTTCATGTTACACCCCTGCATGATACTGACGAATTCGCTGACACCATGCTTCTTGTCAACGTGGTCACGGATGGTGTTTTGGGAGTCCTCTTCTTCCTCGGTATCAATAATAGGACGTCTTAAGTCGTCCATTTGAGCTTCCTCCTTAGCCTTCATCAAGTCGACAACGTGATCGACGACGCGGTGATACTTCTGAGTTCCGGCTACCAGATCGACATGAGGAGATTGCCTGAGGAGTTCTTGACCCCGACTCTGCGCCATACAGCCCATGAAGCCGTAGACGATATTAGGATTCTTTTTTCGATACTTCCCGAGATGATTCATTCCTCCGATTGCCTTTTGCTCGGCCTGATCCCGAACTGAGCAGGTATTCATCAACATGACGTCGGCATCGTCTGGTTTTGGCGTAACCGTGAAACCTCTCTCAACGAACATCTGTGCGACTTGTTCGGAATCGCGTTCGTTCATCTGACACCCGTAGGTCTTGAGATACACTTTCGGCATGGTGATGCGTGGAAGATAGAATGAGGGGTCGAGTCTAGCCGTTAAATGGTTCGGAAACAAGAGAAGCAGGCCATTTTTAGGTCGATCGGCTAAGACTGAATTTTAGCAGAATTCTTTTTTGGGGGGTGGAGTCTGCTCATAGATTCATAGTCAGGTTATTGCTATGTGGGAAGCGAGACAATGCTGAGTGGCTCCCTGGGTAGATTATAATTAAGGAAGGGATACAGGGTAGGAATATGATTCTCATGCGAACGAACCCTAGAGGATTGGAGGTCGTGGGCTTAATCGAAGGAATCGTTAAGGTCCGGTTTCCTGCCGAGGCTGCAGTCGGTTAACCGGTTCCATCTTCTGCTTCGCTAGGTGCGGTAAACTGGTCGGTAACTTCTATTTTTACTCCAGAAAAATAAGGAGGTAGAACCAATTGATGACAAGGAGGACAAGCAAAACGACCCCGGTCCGTTTGAGCTTTTGATTCTGTTCGGCGATCGGGGCTGGTTTGGTTCCTCGGTAGTAACTTCGAATCCCGAGAGCAAACCAAATTACCGAAGTCAATGTGCCAACCACGACTAATGGATTGAACTGAAAGGCTTGTCCCAAGTCGCCTTGAGTGAGCGCCTGTAGGGCTCGAGTTCCACCGCAGGTCGGGCAGGGAACTCCGAAAGTCGAGTTCAGGCGGCATTCGGGGGCTTTGACTGGCAGCTGGTCATAGACGCTGGCGAGTAATAAAAGGCCACAAACAGCTACGAAAGTAATCAGGGGAGGTATTAGGACCGCGAGTTTAGGAGATGGAGATTCTGCTGTCACGGATCTGGTTTTTTCCACGAGTTAAATGGCAGAGATCAGCAAAGTGATTGGCTAACGTTAAACTATTTCTACCTCGTTCTGTAAAATACCGATTCCTTCGATTGTGATCGATATAAGATCATTGACCTTCAAGGAAAAATCGGACTCAGGAACAATGCCGGTGCCCGTCATCAGGTAGGCGCCGTTGGCGAAATCATTCGAACGGAAAAGAAACTCTGCGAGTTCTTCGAAACTTCGCTTGAGTTGAGAAAGCTTAGTCTCACCGGAGAAGACAGCGTCGCCTCCACGGGTAATCTCGATCGCAATTTTCGTATCGGGCTCTGGCACATCATCGATAAGAAGGCAGGGGCCGATCGCACAAGAACCAGTGTAAACCTTGGCCTGGGGGAGATAGAGAGGGTTTTCTCCCTCGATAGAACGCGAACTCATGTCATTGCCTATGGTATGCCCGAAAATCTTCCCGTGTTTGTTAATGGCGAGAGTCAGTTCAGGCTCCGGAACGTCCCAGGACGAATCGGATCGAATCGCGACCTTGTCTCCGTGACCCCGCGTTCGAGGAGCAGTAGCTTTGAAGAAGAGTTCGGGTCGATCAGCATCGTAGACCTTGTCGTAGAAGATGTCGCCCCCAGCCGTTTCTGCCTCTTCCATGCGGGCGGTCCGGCTCCGAAAATAGGTCACTCCCGCAGCCCAGATTTCCTGATCACGAATCGGAGCCATCAGGCTGCTAAAGTCTAATGCATTGGTTTTGCTGCCCGACTCATATGCGGAAGCAACGCAGCCTGCTGGTTCCTCGGAATTGAAGAGTGAATTGAAGCAGAAGTCTTTGGGTGCTTCCCGAAAGATGTCGGGCGCTTCGTGGCTCTCGATCAGAACTGAAGTTGCGGTGCGATAAATTCGGAAAGGCATGGTCGTAAGATAGCGAGAATGATCAGACTTGCCAGTCTTCAGCATCGGTGAAGTTGAGCGTTTTGAGAATGGGTATACCATGGGGGATGAAAGGTGTCCTACAGCCTGCCTGTGTCATTGGGCTGATCCTGCTGGCTCTGCCGTTGAGGGCGAATGATTCCGCAGTGGTTGCCACCATAAGGCCAACTGATCTCTTGGAGTTTGCGAGTCAGCCACCGCAAATTCAGTTTCTGATCGAAAAGGCGCTGGAACTGACTCAGGAGAATCTTTATTATCGTTTTGGTTCCAACTCGCCCCGTTTGGGAGGGATGGATTGTTCCGGAGCGATTCAATACACGCTCATTCAGGCTGGGGTGAGTGAGGTGCCGCGATCTTCTCACAAGATCTACCAGTGGGCTAATGATAACGGAAGTCTGATCTCGACCCGTGGGGCAGGGTCATTGGATGATCCCATTTTTGATCAGCTAAAGCCCGGGGATCTTCTTTTCTGGGAGGGGACCTATGCGGTAAAAGAAAGAAACCCGCCAATCTCTCACGTCATGATTTACCTTGGGCGGCATAAACTTGATGGTTTGCCGATTATGTTTGGATCAAGTGATGGGCGGCACTACCGACGTCAACGAATCAATGGTGTGAGCGTTTTTGACTGGAAGATTCCGAGACCTCAAGACCGATCTAAGTTCGTAGCCTATGGGCCGATTCCTGGTCCTTTCAACGTGCAAGATGAAGTTCCGTCGGCCCCGTCAGGTTGGGACGGGCGGGATGAAGGTTTTCTCAGAGCGCTACTAAAAAGAGTATTTCGTTGATGGGAGAGTTTTGTTTATGGAGTGCCTTACCGTCTTGACGGTTCCCGCCATGCTTCCTTTTTTTCCGTTGCTCACCGGCGACGACACGGAGTCGCATGGCGAGGGCGAGAGTAGATTCAGTCGCTTCGACAAACGATATTTTGGCGTATCAAAAACTGAACGGTTTTGGACTTTTAGTTAGCTGGCACACAGGCTGCAGCGAGTGGCTTCAGGGGTTACCTCAAGCCGCTCGTAGCCGATGTCGTCTCCGCAAAGTTCGCAGCGGCCGTAGGTGCCGGAATCAAGCTGTTCTAGAGCAAGCTCCAATTGTGAAACGCGTTCTTCGCGTCGACGCTCAGCTTCTTTCGCCACTTCCTGCATTTGCATTGCATCGAGGCGGGAAAGCCGGCCGATCGCGACATCGGGCGCGATGGCTTTACGCTCTTCTTCGTTCGAACTCGATTCTTCGCGAATGCGTTCGAGTTCAGCGACAATGAGGTCCTCCAGATCAATGAGTTGGTCGGCCGTCAGCATGATGGTTAAGGAGTCACCAGAATGACCACCACTAAACGGTGAGCTAACGCCTCTGAGGAGTAAAGCCTATGCTTTGAAGGTCCGCAGTGATTCTGGATTCCACGGAGAAGAATTCACTCCGCATTCCTCAGCCAACTCGGCGAAGCCCTTGACCTCTGCTTCGGTGAAAAGGAGGCCGTCTGCTTCTTTGCTGAGTTTGGCATTTTGAGCCTCAATTGTGCCTGGCAGCATACAGCTTTCATTGCCATGGCCGAGGACGTCATTGAGGACTGCAGTAATATTTTGTGCCTGGTCACGACCGTTGGAGAAGTCGTCCATGCTGATGGCGTCCGGATGAATCACTTGGAAAAAGAAGGTGGTTGTGGTTTTCTCACCGGTGCCTTCCGCGAGGTTGCTACGCCCGCGCAGTGTGGGTAGGGAACCTCCAATCGCGGCTCCGAAAAGCTCGTTCAAGAGGCCGAGACCGTAGCCTTTGTGTCGACCGAAAGGCAGGAGCGCTTTAACCGCAAAGGGATCATCGGTGGTTTGCCCGTTCTCGTCGACGCCGAAGGATGCCTCGAGTTTTCTGTTTTCTCGCTTGTATTGCTCCACCTTGCCCATCGCAATCTCTGAGGTGGCCCAGTCGATAACGACAGGATAACCTACAGCGTCCATAGTCGGGAACCCCCAACTGTGTGGGTTGGTTCCCAGAGTAGGAAATTTGCCGCCGAAAGGAACGACCTCAGCGAGTGCTGATGTGCAGTTAGTGTAGCCGATGTAGCCACGCCGGGCAGCATCGATGACGTAGCCTCCACCCCATAGGTAATGGAAGGCATTGTCGACAGTGACAGTGCCACAGCCATACTCGTCAGCGAGGCGAATACAGGTTTCCATCGCTTCGCAGGCCACCGCCTGGCCCAACTTTCGGTTTGCGTTCCATACTTGAACGGCAGGAAATCGGGATTCCTTCACTTCAATTTCCGCTTCAGGTATGCAGCCGCCGGCTCCGCTGCCGAAGAGTTCATCGAGGTGGAGAGCCTTGAGTGCATTGTGAGTGCGAATGCCATGCCAAGACGCTTCAAAGCACATTCGGGCGGCTGAAGCACTTTCATCTTCGCGATAACCGCGGTGCATGTAGGCGGCGCGCACAAGATCCTCGTGCTGTTCGCGGGAGACAACGAAATAGCTTGAATTCGACATGGCATTCCTATGCCGCTTTTTTGCCAGTTTCGCCAGCGGAAAAGATAGCATTGGTGGGTGAGGCAATTTGTGGAATTTGGTCGATGTCTTTCCTTTAGTTGCCGTCAGGCTTTTCCATGGGCGACCGACACTCCGGGGTGATCCTTGGCGAGAAAGCGCCACGGAAGGTTGACGGCCTTTGTGATGCCGACTCGGCGGTCTTCGGCGATCTCGAATGTTGAAATCCCTTTCTGGAATTGGAACGTCATTGCTACGGTGGTGCTCTGTTCGTGCTGCTCGGGGCCTATGTTGAGAGCGGAAGTGAGTTTCCCCGGGCCTGAACAAAGGTCCTGGTTTTTTTCTTTGTGCCTTCTCTCTTTCATCAGACTGATACCGCGGGACGGGTGGAGAGCTCGGAGGAGAACGAATCCTTTGTCTCCGGTATCCGCATCGATGCAAAGAACGTTAGTGAGCCAGTGTATGCCGTAGTTTAGGTAAACATAAGCGGTTCCCGCGGGATGCTTTGCCGCGAATTTGCGGGCGGATGGCCGGGTAAAAAGATGACAAGCCTCGTCTCCATATTCTTTATAGGCCTCGGTCTCGATCACAATTCCTCCGGTCGTTCCGTGGACGAATTCGCAGCCGATCAACTCGCGCGCGCAGACGAGCGCATCGCGTTCAAAGAAGGCCTGCTCGATCATGGTCGAAATGGAGCTTTAGCTATAGGGGCGGCAATCTTGTGAAAACGATGTTTGATTTCGGGAATGGAACCGATGGTGAAAAAGGCCCGGTAGTGATAGATAAAACCAGGTTTAATCGCCATAGTCTTGATCGGCGCTAGGTAAGAACAAGCACCTTTGTGATGTGGTGCTCCCCCGCCTTGGGCGCGGTAGCAGGTTAGTGCCTCGGTCCCAGGAGCCCAGATTCCGATACCGTGCCCTGCATCATTGAGAAAAACGAACCAGTCACGATCTACCTTGACGTATTCATTTGGCCATCCGGGGACGAAGGAAATGAAACCGCTTTCTCCCTTTTTTACGCAATGAAGGTGCTTCAGAGTGTGGTCCAGAAAGATTGCCGGTAACTCTTGGTGGCGCGGCGCGTGGGATTGTTCGCCGTGATAAGTCATTTCAAATTCGATGGCCACTACGTGATCGTGAAGTTCGAGAGTCTGACGAAAAGTCACTTCTTCGAGACTTTTACCATTGGCCCAGTGAACCGGTGTGGAAGTCGAATTAAGGCGGTTTTGGGAGGCTTTAAATTTGGTAACTTTGGCAGGTTGGTATTGCCAGTTACCGCCTTGAACAGGATTCCATCGCCATGGTTTGCCGTTCCAGTCACTGTCGTCCCTATCACCATACCATGACTGCTGCACATAGCGCCCGAGGTCGAAGCGGTTAAGATAATTGAAATCTACCTGACTTAGCGACAACCATCCGAGGGTGGCACCTGCAGATCGATTAACTCCGACACGGATTTTCCCGTTATCGAGATAAGTCCAGTCTTCTTTCGGAGTTGGCCCGGCCTGAAGCAACAGGCTCGAGAAGCCCATAGCGAGAATGAAAGTGATAGATTTCACGAAAGTATCAAGGTTTCAGGATAACCTTCATCAGTCCCTCGTCATTCCTGTAGAGACGATGGAACCAATCGCCGCCCTCTGACAAATCAGCCACACCAGAGATCAAGGGTTCGACCTTGATGTCGCCCGAGGCTACCGAAGCAACGGCTTCACCATATTCGCCGGCAGACGCACAACTCCCGAAGATGCTAAGTTCGCGGGTAACGACGGCTTGCAGCGGAAAAGAGACATCTGCTTTCAAGTTGCCGACGCAGCTAACGCTTCCTCCTTTGCGAACCGATTTAATGGCTAGATTGATAGTGGGTTCGAAACCTACCACCTCAACTGCCACGTCAGCGCCATCTTCGTTTCCCACTACCTCTCGAACTTTCTCAGGAACATCCTCCGAAGAAAAGAGAGAGTGGTCTGCGCCAAGTTCCTTGGCGAGAGCAAGACGCTTCTCGTCGAGATCGACAGCAATGACAATACCCGCACCCTTTGCCTTGAGCGCTTGAATAACGAGCAATCCTATTAGGCCGGCGCCGATGACGACGGCAGAGTCACCTTTCTTAAGCGGCAGGCGGTTAACCCCGTGGAGGGCAATGGACACCGGCTCTGCAAAAGCAGCATGTTCGTATGATACGTCGTCAGGAATTGCGCAAACAATGTGTTCCGGAACTTTGACGTATTCAGCCAAGGCGCCGTGGCGGCGATAGTCGTCGCAGGAAACCCCGAGGACGTTGCGGGTAGGGCAGAGATTGATCTGTCCGGATTTGCACTCCGGGCAGTCACCACAGTAGACTGTGGAGTCAAAGGTGACCCGGTCGCCTACTTTCCACTGCGTGACATTACCTCCAACTGAGGCAATTTCGCCGGAAGCTTCGTGACCCATAATAATTGGGGGCTGACGTCGGCCCGAACTTCCGTCCATTCCGTGAATATCCGAACCACAGATACCACAGGCCTTCACGGCAATGAGAACTTCGTTATCGGCGATCTCCGGATTGGGGACATCTCCGAATTTAAACTCATTGTAAGCGGTAAGGGTCAGTGCTTTCATGGAGAGGTTTGAAGCTTGAAGCGCCACCGTTAACCGCTACAAGCTTGGGCTTCAATCCCATAAATCTCCGCAATCAACATTTTACTTATGAGAGTTTACTTGAGATTTCTCGTCGTGCTGTTAGCGCCGGTCTTGCTGACACAGTGCGAAACCATGGACATTGTGGCTGATGCCGGCACCATTATCGTCGAGGGAACCCAGTTTTATCCAGATGAAATTGGAGTGACCTATATTGTTCCTGAGGGTGCTCAGATCATTGGTGCGGGTGGCAGTAATTGCCATTTTGTCGTTAAAAAAGGTGGCTCTCTCGTCGCTCACTCGGGGGGCAGTAACACCTACAAGATTGAAGCGGGGGGGCACTTTCGCGGCTTTGTTCATCCAGCCGAAGACTGCACCGTCACCTATGAGGCGGGTGCCTTTCTCGAGCAAGAGCAGTCAGGGCCCGGGACACGATTTATTGGAATGTGATCGCGCTAGACTAGTTTGGTCATGCGCATGACCTGCTCAAGGCCCTCGCGCCCTTCGTAGGCCAGTCGGGGGGTATAAGACTCCTCGACGCGGAATTTACCTGAATCTTCAAAACGGTTGGCCAGTTCTTCGAGATTGGTTCCGTGAGGAGGTCCTCCATTGGGAAAATGCTCCCCATCATAGGGATTCAGAAAGAAGACAGCGAGGAGCTGTCCGCCTGGCCTCAGGGCCCCGTGGACCGCATTGACATAGGCGTCTCTCCTATCCGGATCAATGGCGCAAAAACAGGTGTGCTCCCAGACCCAGTCATAAGCGCCGTGGTGATTGGCGGGAAGATCAAAGAGGTCACCCGTTAGGTAGCTCTCATTTCGGGCTCGAGGGAAACTCTTGGCAAGGCGGGTTGCCAAATCTGAGATATCGAGACCGACGATAGCTTTGCCTTGAGTCAGACTGGCAAGGGCTCTGACGTCGTGGCCGTATCCCGACCCCGGAACGAGGATTGAGCCGTGAACGGTTTCTGGAAAAATTTTGAGCCACTCCAGCAAAGGGGGAGCCGGGGCGCCTTTATCCCAGGGAGTCTGTTCGATTCGGTATTGATAATCCCAGTCCATCTGCAGAAAGCTCAATATACGTCCCTTAGACGTGAAATGCGCTGGAACTTTACGCAGACAGTGACAGGGTTGGGAAATGAGTATTGCCAAATCTCTCTCCGAAGAACAGATCGCCAAGATTCGGGCGTGGGCCGATGCGGGCACGGAACTCTCTGAAATCCAGAAACTGCTGGGCAGAGAACTTGATGTGGGCGTCACCTATCTTGAAACGAGGTTTCTGCTGGATGATCTCGGGATCGTTATCCACGTAGAGCCAGAGCCAGAGCCAGAGCCAGAGCCAGAGCCAGAGCCAGAGCCAGAGCCAGAGCCAGAGCCAGAGCCAGAGCCA